>ENA-OOQP01000731-OOQP01000731.1-human-gut-metagenome-genome-assembly--contig:-NODE-731-length-14486-cov-2.632389_pt1 | contig 14486 bp, 8 predicted proteins | sample MGYA00241266_ERZ501171 | MGnify/ENA primary metagenome ERZ501171 (study PRJEB25962, sample SAMEA2042501) | human gut metagenome | biome: human gut; feature: human-associated habitat; material: faeces...
AGCGCGGGCTCACATACAGCGTGCCTTTGAAAGCAAAACTGAAGTTGTATTGTACTGATCCTGATCATGAAGATTTCGATACGGTTATTCAGGATGTTTATCTGGGTCCTATTCCGTATATGACTCCGAAAGGAACTTTTGTTATTAATGGTGCTGAGCGTGTAGTTGTTTCTCAGTTGCACCGTTCTCCGGGCGTGTTCTTCGGACAAAGTATACACGCTAACGGTACAAAACTTTATTCGGCACGTATTATTCCGTTCAGGGGCTCTTGGATTGAATTTGCCACTGATATAAACAACGTGATGTATGCCTATATCGACCGGAAGAAAAAGTTGCCCGTTACCACTTTGTTGCGTGCGATTGGTTTCGAGACCGATAAGGATATTCTCGAAATATTCGGTTTGGCAGAAGACTTGAAAGTCTCCAAAGCAAGTTTGAAAAAAGCCATTGGCCGCAGATTGGCGGGTAATGTCGTTAAGGCTTGGGTGGAAGACTTTGTAGACGAGGATACCGGTGAGGTCGTTTCTATCGAACGTACCGAGATTGTCATTCCTCGTGAAACTGTCCTTGAAGAATCGCATATTGCCGATATTATCGAATCGGGAGTCCAAAATATCTTGTTGCATAAAGAGGATAGCAACACGTCGGATTACTCGATTATATTCAATACGTTGCAAAAGGATTCCAGCAACTCGGAGAAAGAAGCCGTGTTGTATATCTATCGCCAATTACGTAACGCCGAGCCAGCCGATGATGCCAGTGCCCGCGAGGTGATTACCAACCTTTTCTTCTCGGAGAAACGTTACGATTTGGGAGAAGTAGGACGTTATAGAATAAATAAGAAATTAAACCTCTCTACCTCGCCCGATGTAAAGGTGCTTACGAAAGAGGATATCATCGAAATTATCAAATATCTCATCGAGTTGATTAACTCGAAGACCGATGTCGATGATATAGACCATTTGAGCAACCGTCGTGTGCGCACGGTAGGAGAACAATTATATAATCAGTTCGGAGTGGGATTGGCTCGTATGGCACGTACCATTCGTGAGAGAATGAATGTGCGGGATAACGAGGTGTTTACTCCCATCGATTTGATTAATGCAAAGACGATATCATCTGTTATCAATACATTCTTCGGGACGAACGCTTTGTCGCAGTTCATGGATCAGACGAATCCGTTGGCCGAAATTACTCACAAGCGTCGTATGTCGGCTTTGGGCCCCGGCGGTTTGTCTCGCGAACGCGCCGGTTTCGAGGTTCGAGACGTGCACTATACGCACTATGGACGTCTTTGTCCTATCGAGACCCCTGAAGGTCCGAACATCGGCTTGATCTCCTCTCTGTCCAACTACGGCGTCATCAACAAGTACGGCCTCATCGAGACACCGTACCGTCTGATCGATGAAAAGACCCACACTGTCACTGATAAGTGTGAATATGTCACCGCTGATATCGAAGAAGATAAGATCATCGCACAGGCGAGCGAACCGCTCGATGCAGAAGGTCATTTCGTTCATAAGAATGTAGCGAGCCGCCGCGGCCCGGACGTACTCGAAGCGGAACCAGACGAAGTCGTGCTGATGGACGTATCTCCGAAGCAGGTCGTCTCCATCGGTACCTCCCTCATTCCATTCCTCGAACACGATGATACGAACCGAGCTCTGATGGGTGCGAACATGCAGCGTCAGGCTGTACCGCTCCTGCGTCCGGAAGCACCGCTCGTCGGCACCGGCATGGAATGGGTCGCTGGTCAGGACTCCGGTGTCTGCATCCTGGCGAAACATGCCGGCACTGTCGAAAGAGTCACGGGCCGCCAGATCATCGTCCGCGCTGACAATGGCGAGCTTGATACCTACGACATCATCAAATTCATGCGTTCCAACCAGTCCACCTGCATCAACCAGCACCCGATCGTATCCAAGGGCGACCGCGTAGAAGCGGGAGACACACTGGCAGACGGCATGGCGACCGATGGCGGCGAGCTGGCTCTCGGCCACAATGTACTCGTAGCTTTCGTATCCTGGGAAGGGTACAACCATGAAGACGCCGTTCTGATCTCCGAACGTCTCTGCAAGGATGACCTGTACACCTCCATCCATATCGAAGAATATGAATGCGATGCCCGCGACACGAAGCTGGGCGAGGAAGAGATCACCCGTCAGCTGTCTTCTGTTTCGGAAGACGCTGTGAAATACCTCGATGAAAACGGTATCATCATGGTCGGCGCTGACGTCCGTCCTGGCGATATCCTGGTCGGTAAGGTCACCCCGAAGGGCGAGACGGAGCTGACGCCGGAAGAACGACTGCTGCGTGCGATCTTCGGTGACAAAGAAAGAGAAGTCCGTGATACCTCCCTGCGTGTGCCGCACGGCGAATTCGGCAAAGTCGTCGATGTCAAAGTCTTCACCCGTGAAAACGGTGATGAGCTGGCACCGGGCGTGAACAAGCTCGTCCGTGTCTACATCGCGCAGAAACGTAAGATCCGTGAAGGCGATAAGATGGCAGGCCGTCACGGCAACAAGTGCGTATGCTCCCGCATCATGCCTGTCGAAGATATGCCGTTCACCCCGGATGGCCGTCCGGTCGATCTGGTACTGAACCCACTGGGCGTACCGTCCCGAATGAACATCGGACAGATCCTGGAAATCCATCTTTCCTGGGCCTGCCACATGCTCGGCGAAGAGATCCATGCGGCGATGGCTGCCGGTGTCGGCTCTCCGAAGTATGAAGAAATGAAGCAGCGCCTCATCGACTGCGGCTATGATTTCGAAAAATACGGCATGCCTGAACCGACCGAGTCCGGCATCCATATCGCGACCCCGGTCTTCGACGGCTGCCGAGATGAAGACCTCGCAGCTACACTGAAGGCGGCAGGCCTCCCGGCCGGTGCGAAGACGGACCTCTATGATGGCCGTACCGGTGAAAAACTGGATAATCAGGTCACCATCGGCTGGAAATACATGTTAAAGCTCCATCATCTCGTCGATGATAAGATCCATGCCCGCTCCACCGGCCCCTACTCTCTGGTCACCCAGCAGCCTCTGGGCGGCAAGGCACAGTTCGGCGGCCAGCGTTTCGGCGAAATGGAAGTCTGGGCTCTGCAGGCATACGGCGCCGCCTATACGCTGCAGGAAATGCTTACCGTCAAGTCCGACGACGTTAATGGCCGTACCAAAGTTTATGAGGCTATTGTCCGCGGCGATGACGGCTTTGAAGCCGGCATTCCGGAATCATTCAACGTTCTGGTCAAGGAAATCAAGTCCCTGTGTCTGAACGTCGAATTGCTGAACGAAGAAGTTTAAGGTAAAGGAGTTTAGTTTACATGAATGATATTATGAAATTTTTTGGTCAGCAGGTCGCCGGAGATTCTTTTGACCAAATTAAAATCTCAATCGCCTCTCCTGAACAGATTCGTTCATGGTCCTACGGTGAAGTCAAAAAGCCGGAAACCATCAACTATCGTACGTTCAAGCCGGAGAGAGACGGTTTGTTCTGCGCCCGCATTTTCGGTCCGGTCAAGGACTATGAGTGTTTGTGCGGAAAGTACAAGAGAATGAAATATCGCGGCGTCGTCTGCGAAAAGTGCGGCGTCGAAGTCACGCTTTCCAAGGTTCGCCGCGAAAGAATGGGACATATTGAGCTGGCCGCGCCGGTCGCTCATATTTGGTTCCTGAAATCGCTGCCGAGCCGGATTTCGATTTTGACCGATATCCCGATGAAGGCACTGGAACGCGTTCTGTATTTCGAGAGCTACATCGTTATTGAACCGGGTCTGACACCGCTGGGCGTTAATGAGCTGCTGACTGAAGAACAGTATCAGGAAGCCATTGACGAGTATGGCGAAGATTCTTTCCGCGCCGGCATCGGTGCCGAGGCTTTGAAGGAAATTCTGGCCTCCATCGATTTGGAAGCTGAAAGAGACGCCATTCGCGAAGAGCTGAAAGACAACGCTTCGGAAGCCAAGCGCAAAAAGCTGATTAAGCGTTTGAAGATTATCGAGAATTTCATTGATTCCAATACAAAACCGGAGTGGATGATTCTTGATGTTCTGCCGGTTATTCCGCCGGAACTGCGTCCGCTGGTTCCGCGGGCCGGCGGCCGCTTCGCGACTTCCGACCTGAACGACTTGTACCGCCGCGTCATCAACCGCAATAACCGTCTGAAAAGACTGCTGGAACTGCATGCGCCGGATATTATCATCCGCAACGAAAAACGCATGCTGCAGGAATCGGTTGATGCCTTGTTTGACAACGGCCGCCGTGCCCGCGCGATTACCGGCACCAATAAGCGTCCGCTGAAATCGCTGTCCGATATGCTGAAAGGCAAACAGGGCCGTTTCCGTCAGAACCTGCTGGGCAAGCGCGTTGACTATTCCGGCCGTTCGGTTATTACGGTCGGTCCGGAACTCAAGCTGCATCAGTGCGGTCTGCCGAAGAAGATGGCTCTGGAGCTGTTCAAGCCTTTCGTTTATGCCAAACTGGAGCTTTACGGCCACGCGACGACGATTAAGGCGGCCAAGAGAATGGTCGAAAAAGAGCGTCCGGAAGTCTGGGATATTCTGGAAGAGGTTATTCGCGAGCATCCGGTTCTCTTAAACCGTGCGCCGACGTTGCACCGTCTGGGTATTCAGGCATTTGAGCCGGTTCTGGTCGAAGGCAAGGCCATTCATCTGCATCCGTTGGTTTGTACGGCGTTCAACGCTGACTTCGACGGCGACCAAATGGCCGTCCATGTTCCTTTGTCTGTTGAAGCGCAGCTGGAAGCCCGCGTACTGATGATGTCGACCAACAACATTCTGTCGCCGGCTTCGGGTAAGCCGATTATCGTTCCGACTCAAGACATGGTTCTGGGTATCTATTACCTGACCTATGATGCCGACGGTCTGAAGGGCGAAGGCTCAGTCTTTGCCGATACGAATGAGGTTGAGATGGCTCTGGACGCCAAGGTTGTTGACCTGCATGCCAAAATCAAATGCCGTATGGAATATATGGCCGATGACGGCGAATTGAAGTACGGTCTGGTCGAGACAACTCCGGGACGTATTCTGGTTTCGCAGATTTTGCCGAAGCACAAGGACGTTCCTTTCTCGCTGGTCAACCGTCTGGTCAAGAAGAAGGAAATTGCCGAGATTATTGATATCGTTTACCGCCATTGCGGCCAGAAAGAAACGGTTCTGTTTGTCGACAAGATTATGACGCTCGGCTTTACCAACGCCTGCAAGGCCGGTATTTCTTTCGGCAAGGATGACCTTATCGTTCCTGATGCCAAGAAGACCCTGATTGCCGAAACCGAAGCTCAGGTCAAGGAATTTGAGCAACAGTATCAGAACGGTCTGATTACCAAAGGCGAGAAATACAACAAGGTGGTCGATATCTGGGCTGCCTGCACCGATAAAATTGCCGACGAAATGATGAAGAACATTTCGAAGACCGAAAACGGCTACATCAACTCCGTCTATATGATGGCTCACTCCGGCGCCCGCGGTTCCGCCGCCCAAATGCGCCAGCTGGCCGGTATGCGCGGTTTGATGGCCAAACCGAGCGGCGAAATTATCGAACAGCCGATTATCTCGAACTTTAAAGAAGGTCTGACCGTGCTTGAGTACTTTAACTCGACTCACGGTGCCCGTAAAGGTCTGGCGGATACGGCTCTGAAAACCGCAAACTCCGGTTACCTGACCCGTCGTCTGGTTGACGTTGCTCAGGATGTGGTCATTACCGAAACCAACTGCGGTACCGAACGCGGCATTATTGTCCGTCCGGTCGTCGACGGCGGCAACGTCATCGTTTCCATCGGCGAGCGTATTTTGGGCCGTACCATTCAGGAAGACATCCTGCATCCGGAAACCGGCGAGGTTCTGGTTCAGAAAGGCAAGCTGATTGACGAAAACGACGTCGAAGTCGTCGAGAAGGCCGGCGTTGAACAGGTCAAAATCCGTTCGGTTCTGACCTGCGAGACCAAAAACGGCGTCTGCGCTGCCTGCTATGGACGCGATCTGGCCCGCGGTACGCCGGTTAACATCGGCGAAGCGGTCGGCGTCATTGCCGCGCAGTCCATTGGTGAACCGGGTACGCAGCTGACGATGAGAACCTTCCACATCGGCGGTGCCGCTTCCAAGTCTGCCGAGCAGGCTTCGGTTGAAGTTCCGTTTGCCGGTGTGCTGAAGCTCGAAAACAATCACTCGGTCATCAATCAGGACGGCCATGCGATTGTTCTGTCGCGCAACTGCGAAATCGTTATTGAAGACGCCAACGGCCGTGAAAAGTCCCGCCACCATGTTCCTTACGGCACCAAGATTTTGACTGCCGAAGGCTCCAAGGTTAAGAAAGGTCAGAAAGTGGCCGAGTGGGATCCGTTTACCATTCCGGTTATTACCGAAAAAGAAGGTAAAGTTGAGCTGGTTGACCTGATTAACAACGTTTCGGTTAAGGAAAGCGTTGACGAGACGACCGGTATCGTTTCCAAAGTGGTTATCGACTGGCGTTCGGGTTCGAACAGCGCCGGCCTGAAACCGAGCATTGTTCTGAAAGATGCCAAAGGCAAGCCGGTTACGTTCGACAACGGCAAGGAAGTCCGCTACTATCTGTCGGTTGACGCCATTCTGACGGTGGACAACGGTGCCGAGGTTAAAGTCGGTGACGTTATCGCCCGTATTCCGAGAGAAAGCTCCAAGACGAAGGATATTACCGGCGGTCTGCCGCGTGTTGCCGAGCTGTTTGAAGCCCGTCGTCCAAAAGATCAGGCGATTATTTCCGACATTGACGGTATGGTCGAATTCGGCAAGGACTATAAGGCCAAACAGCGGATTACCGTTGTGCCGAAGAAAGGCGAGCCGATTGAATATCTGATTCCGAAGGGACGCCATCTGGTTGTTCAGGACGGAGACATTGTCAAGAAAGGCGATTTGCTGGTTGAAGGCACGCCGGCTCCGCATGACATTCTGCGTGTCCTGGGCGTTGAGAAACTAGCTGAATATCTGGTTAAGGAAGTTCAGGACGTTTACCGTCTGCAAGGCGTTAAGATTAACGACAAGCATATTGAGGTTATCGTTTCGCAGATGCTGAGAAAAGTTGAAGTCACCGTTCCTGGCGATACAACGTTCCTCATCGGCGAGCAGGTTGACCGTGATGTGTTTGAAGCGGAAAACGCCAAGGTTATTGCCGAGAACGGGACGCCGGCTCAGGCCGACCCGATACTGCTCGGTATTACCAAGGCTTCGCTGCAGACCAAGTCGTTTATCTCTGCCGCATCCTTCCAGGAAACGACCCGCGTTCTGACCGAAGCGGCGGTTGCCGGCAAGGTCGACAAGCTGGTCGGACTGAAAGAGAACGTTATTGTCGGCCGTTTGATTCCGGCCGGTACCGGTACCGTTCTGCGGGCTCTCAAGAAGGTTGCTGCCCAGAATGACAAGGAAATTCTGGCTTTGAAAGAAGAAGCGGCTCAGGCTCAGCTTGAACAGCATGCCAATCATGAGGATGCTGCTCCGGCAGCAGAGGAAACGCCTGCCGAATAAGCAGTGGTGCCAATCCGCAAAAGGCTGAAGAGAATTTCTCTTCAGCCTTTTTTGTATGTGCGGAACATTTGAATTTGACTTTTTTGATATTTTTGTCTAAAATGAGAATTCGAAAAATGATTAATATGTCAGAAAAATTAATTTGTTTAACTTAAATATTGTTGCAATGGAAAAGTTTATTATTGAGAATCTGGGTTTACTTATCGCCGTTTTTTTCTTGATCGGCCTTGTTCTGCTTCAGCACTGGAAAATCAAGTATTTGGAAAAACTTGTTGTCAATACCGACGATTTGAAGTCAAGGGCGGAGTTTGAAACGAAAGAATCGCAGGCCGGCGCCTATTTTCAGGAAAAGGTTATCGGCGAACTTTTGAAGGAATTTTCCGACGAAGAGCTTATGGCAATTGAGGACAAAATGGCTCGTCACATTCGCAGAATCTCGAATATGGAGATTCAGGACGGCGACACACTGAAAGAGCTTGACATCTATCGTCTTTGCCGGCGGTATGCCGCCTTTGAGAACAGAAACCGCAGGAAGAACGCTGAAACGTTTGCGGTATGAACAGCGGGGAATATATTGCCGTTGTACTTGTGCTGTGCGGGATTGTCATTTTTGTTTTGGCGGATAAGCTGATTGCGGCTCGGCGGACGGCAGAACGTCAGAAAGTTATTATCAATCATCAGATTGCCGACATGAAACGCATGATTGCCGAGCTGGAAAGCTGGGAAAAGTGTCTGCATTTGATTTTTGAGAACAAGACGGAGGAAGTTCTCTCGCTCTTCGACGAAAAGATTTTGCGTGCGGAAAGCGAAAGACGGCATTGGGAAGTCCGGCGGCTTAAAGAACTGAAAAGAAAGTTTGTTGAAAAACGGCAAAGCTGACTTTTTTTGACAGAAAGCGCTTAAGATTGTTCTTAAGCGTTTTTTGTTGATTTTCGCCAGAAAAAGTGTATAAGGAAAACTGAATTTTTTTATTATTCTTCACAATTAGTGTGAAAGTTTTTGAGATAATCGAAAAATCATATAAACCACTTAATTTTGTGCTTATGAAGACCAAAAAGTATCTGGAGAGACTGCTGAAAAATGAAGCGGTTCTCAGCGGAAATGTGGCTCAGTCTGCTTATCGCAGGGTTGATTTTGATGTTGATGCGGCGGTTGAATTTGCCAATGCGGCGGCCCTCAACATGCTTATCAAACTCAGCAAACTGGCAAAACTCTTTGAGGCTCATTATGCCGAAACGGTTTCCCAAAAGAAAACGGGGCTGATTCAGCTGTTTCGTCGCGGATGGTTGGACAGGGAACGCCGGTTTTGGGAAATTTTCGGTACGGAGGTTGCAAAAATCAGAACCAGACGGATGTTGGAGGCAATGACCAGAGACGGCAAACTGCATGTGCGCCGCAATAATCTGGATTTTAACGCCGAAGCCGCCAAGGCTTATTATCTGTCATTGGATGAGGAAAAGAGACTCTTGCTGCTCGGCAACGTCGGCAGAAAAGCTGATAATTCGTTCCGGCTTTTTCAGGAAAATCTGGAAAAAGAGGAAATCAGCTCCGGCGATATTGAGAACTACAAAAACAGCGCCCTTTTCTGGGGTGAGGTTTGGGATTTTTTAAGCAGCATCAAGATTGCTGCCTGACATTTTAAACTATTAGGCTATGTTAGCAGGATTGATTATTTTTGTGTTGGTTTTTATTTTTTGGGGAGTGCGTACTGTTCACAACAGCCCTCCCGTCAAAAACCGTTGGAAAAAGTGAAAAAAAGCGTTCTTGTTCCCGAAGAATAAGAACGTTTTTTTGTGTGTGAATGTTTTTTTTCTTTTGTGCTGGCGCGGGAATGTCGTAAAGTGTTTCAGTAGGTTAACAAAGGAGAAAACTGATGAAAAAACTGATATTGTCCGCAGCTGCCGTCTGCTTTCTGGCGGCCTGCGCAACCGATCCGTATACAGGAGAGAGCAAGGTTTCCAAGACAGCCTGGGGCACCGGTATCGGCACTCTGGCCGGCGCCGGCATCGGCGCATTGGTCGGCGGCGAAAAGGGTGCGCTGGTTGGTGCCGGTATCGGCGCAGTCGGCGGTGCGAGTGTCGGCGGCTATATGGATATTCAGGCGCGCAGGTTGCGTGAAGAATTGGTCGGAACCGGCGTGCAGGTGCAAAAAGTCGGCGACAACGTTCGCCTGATTATGCCGAGCAACATTACTTTCGATACGGATTCCGCCGTCTTCAAACCGGTGTTTAACAATATTCTGACTTCGGTTGCCAAAGTTATTAACGAGTTTGACAAGACGAAGGTTCAGGTTGCCGGTTATACGGACAGCACGGGCAGCGCCGCTTATAACAATACGCTGTCACTGCAGCGCGCTCAGGCCGTGGCCAATTATCTGAAACTGCGTGACGTCAACGCTTCACGTCTGATGGTATACGGCTACGGTTCCAGCAATCCGATTGCCAGCAATGCAACGGCAGCCGGCCGCGAGCAAAACCGCCGCGTTGAGATAACGCTGATTAATGTCCGGTAAAAGGCAGACAGTCGTTTGGATACAGGCATAAAAAAGCGGAAATATATATTTCCGCTTTTTTCAGGTTTATAACGTAATAATTTTCGGGATTATTTACGGCGCAGGAAGGAGGGAATTTCCAAATTCAGTTTGTCTTCCTCGCGGTAATCGTCCTCAGCGAAAGACGGAGACACGGGCTCCTGAAACTTCTGTTCGTGTTCCTTTAGTTTCTTTCGGTTTCTTTTGGCGATGGAGAAACCCGTAACCCTTTCAATCAGGGTCGGGGTATATTCTTCTTCTTCGCCGCTGACAATCAGCTGCTCAGGCTCTTCGCTTTTGCGGGCGGAGAACGGAGCGGGATTGTGATTGGGGAATAATTCCGGCTCTTCTTCGACCGTGCGGAGCGAAGTTTTGGCCGTAAAGCTGTTTTCATTGGAGGACAGAATGCCTTCAAGCTGCGCTTCGGCATTGATGTCTTCGGTTTTGTTAATAATAGCTTTGAACAAGGAAGAGGCTTTGGGCATTTCGCTCATTACCGAAGAACGGTCCAACGAATCGAAATCTTCGATTTTATCATCGGGAACGGCGTTCTGGATTGTTTCTTCCGCCGGCGCGGAAGCTTCCTGCTCAATGGAAATTATCTCGGCTTTCTCGATAACTTCGTTAACATCTTCAGCGACTTCCGTTTTAGTGGCTGAGAATTTTTCAAGATTGGAATCGAGCTCTTCGTTCGGGGTTATGACGGTTTCGCCGCCATAGCTTTCTTCAAGATAGCCCGGTTTGATCAAAGGTTTGCTCTGAGCCTGGCGGGCGATGTTTTCGCCGATGCCGGTCGCAACGATGGAAACGCGGATTTTGCCGGCCAGAGATTCGTCAAAGCTGGAGCCGAAGATGATGTTGGCGTCTTCGTCAACTTCTTCCTTAATGCGGCTGGCCGCTTCGTCGATTTCAAAAAGGGTAATGTCCTGACCGCCGGTAATGTTGATGAGGACGCCTTTGGCGCCGTGCATGGAACAATCGTCGAGCAGCGGGTTGGACAAGGCTTGTTCAGCCGCTTTTACGGCTCGGTCTTCGCCTTCGGCTTCGCCGGTGCCCATGATGGCTTTGCCTTTGTCTTCCATGATGCTTTTGATGTCGGCAAAATCGAGGTTAATCAGACCCGGCATCATCATCAGATCGGTAATGGAACGGACGCCGGCGTACAAAACGTTGTCGGCCATGACGAAAGCGTCGGCAAGCGTGGTGTTTTTATCGGCAATACGGAACAGGTTCTGGTTAGGAATAATGATGATGCTGTCGACTTGTTTGGTAAACTCTTCGACGGCGGCTTCGGCCGTTTCGAAACGTTTGCGGCCTTCGAACTGGAAAGGTTTGGTAACGACGCCGACGGTCAGAATACCTTTGGATTTGGCCAGCTTGGCAACGACCTTCATGCCGGAGGCGTCGAACGTCTCGCCGCCCATGCCGGCGGTAATAAAGACCATATTGGCGCCTTCAAGTTCTTTTTCTATTTCTTCCTGGGCTTCTTCGGCGGCCAGCTTACCGATTTCCGGACGGGCTCCGGCGCCGAGACCCTGTGTGGTTTCAAGGCCGAGCTGGATTTTGCGGCTGGCAGAGGAATGAGCGAGAGCCTGCGCGTCGGTATTGGCAACGATAAAGTCAACGCCTTCCAGATTCTGCGCAATCATATTATTGACGGCATTGCCGCCGCCGCCGCCGACACCGATGACGGAAATCCGCGGTTTCAGGTGCATAACAGTTTTTTCCGGTACGGCTAATTTGATTGACATCGTATTTCTTACTCCAAAATTTTACTGAACTTGAGTTCAGAATAAGGAAAAGAAATTAAGTTTTGGTTACTAAAAAAACAAATTGAAATAATTTTTAGAAATTTTGTTTCAGCCAGCCGAAAATGCGGCTGAAAGCGCCGTTGCTGCTGACCGGCTTTTGCGTGGCGCGGGCAGGTTTCTTCTCTGTGTAGTTAAGCGCGAAAGAAAGCAGGCCGACGGCGGTGGAAAAGGCCGGATTGTAAAGAATGTCCGGAAGATTTGGAATATTTTTCGGACGTCCGAGGCGAACCTGTTTGTCAAGCACCATGGACGCAACTTCGCGAATGCCGGAAAGCTGGCTGCCGCCGCCGGTTAAGACGACGCGGTGGCTGGATATGTCACGCAGGCCGTGTTCGCCGAGTTTTTGGTTGACGAGTTCAAAAATCTCTTCAATCCGCGGCGTGATAATGCTGATGAGTTCCGATTTGGGAACCTGCTTGATGGAGCTGTCGTCTTCCTCGCCGACCGGATAGACGTTGATGGTTTCTTCCTTGTCGGCCTGAGTTAGGAAGGCGCAGCCGTGCAGGGTTTTCAGCCTTTCGGCGTGCGTAAAGGAAGTGGTCAGTCCCCAGGCGATGTCGTTGGTAACGTTGTTGCCGCCGACGGCGATGGAAGAGAAGTAAATCGGATGTCCGTGTTTGAAACTGGCAATGCTGGTGGTGCCGCCGCCGATGTCGATGACGGTGGCGCCGATTTCCTTTTCGTCTTCGACCAGGCAGGAAAGTCCTGAAGCATAGGCGGAAAAGGCTTTTTCGGCAGTTTCGAGATGAGCGTTTTCAATTACGGTGGAGAGGTTGCGGTACTGGATTTCGGGAACCAGACCGAGCAGTATGTCAACCGAAAGGCTTTCGCCGAAAATATTGCGCGGATCTTTGATCTCGTCGCCCATGTCGAGACGGTAGCTGGTCGGCAGGCAGTGAATCAGTTCGTGTTCGTCGACATTGATTTTATTAATTCCCTTTTCGATGACTTTGGTAATATCCGCTTCGGATACGGGACGGTTTTTGTTGATGGCAATGGTCGCATCCTTGACGATGCTTTTGATTTTGTCGCCGGAGATGTTGACGATGATGCGGTCAATGCGTTCGTTGGCCATTTGTTCGGCGGTTTCGACTGCGTTGCAGACGGAGAGGGTTGCCTGATTGATGTCGGTAACGATGCCGTTTTTAATGCCTTTGGAAGCGTTGTAACCGTAACCGACGACGTTAATCCGCTTGTCGCGGCTGATTTTGGCGATAACGCAGCAGACTTTAGATGATCCGATATCTAAAGCGGCGATAGTCGTCAGCCGGTTGAACGAATGTGTCACGTTATGCTCCCCTTGGTTTGTCCGCGTTGTTTTCTTTCAGTTTTTTGCGTTCGTCATCGGTCATTTTGCCGAGTTTGACAATGACTTTATTTTTTAATCTTAAATCGATGAAAGTTAATTTACGTTTAAGAATACCTTGTGTCCGGTCTAATTTTACCAATTTTTTCCATGCTTGCCCGACGTTTTCTTCGGGAAGTTTGACAGTGATGCCGTTTTCAATGTCATCCAGAATCAGGTTCCACCGGCGTTTGGCGATAAAGTTGGCGACTTTGACCCGCGGCCAGATGTCATTGTCTTTTTTTATGATTTCGAGCAATTCGTTGATATGCTCAGGGGCTTCTTCGCCGACAATCAGCAAGATCGGCCGGGAAGGACGGAACGGCGCGTTAATGACATTTCCTTCGGTGTCTATGGGGTGGAATTTTTCGGATATCTGCCAGATGGAAGCGACTTTGCGTTCAACGAGGCTGATGTGCAGAATATTCGGAAAGTAGCTGCGGCGGATGTCAGCACGGCGTACCCAGGGCAGGGTTTCGATTCTGTTTTTAAGTTCGTTTAAGTCCAGACTTAGAATATTGTCGCCGCGTTTGAGGCCAAGCACTTCCATGACGGCGCGGCGCGAGGTTTTCTTTCTTCCTTCAATCAGGATATCGTCCAGCGTAAAACCGAGTTTAGAGGTCAGAACGTAGAACTCTTCGGTAAGGCTGTCTATCTGTCTGCCGACCAGGTTGGTACGGACGGTAACGGTAAGAAAAGCGGTCAGAAAAACCAGAGCCAGTATGAGGGCATTGCCAAGCAGCCGAAAGGGCCATTCACGCGGCAGAGAAACGCGGTTATCAGGCGGCAGAACCGGTTTTCTGGCTTCAGAGCTGTTTTCGGCGTTGTCGGTCATTGTCACTTGTTGATTCCCAGACGTTTAATTTCCCATTCCAGCGTGACGGTGGTTTCTTCACGGACTTTTTTGATGATGGTTTCGCCGAGCGTTTCAATATCTGCGGCAGTGGCTTTGCCGGTATTAATCAAAAAATTGCAGTGGATGTCGGAAACTTTGGCGCCGCCAACCTGTAAACCGGTGCAGCCGGATTTCTTAATGAGTTCCCAAGCACGGAGGCCTTCGGGGTTTTTGAATGTCGAACCGGCCGTTTTCTGGTTGTAAGGCTGATTTTTCATCCGGTAGGCTTTTTGCTCGTCAAGTTTTTTTCTGATATTTTCAGCGCTGTCCGGGGAAGTTCGGAACGTGATGCTGAGAATTATCCAGTCGTCGGGAAAAAAACTGCTGCGGTAGGAGAGGAGCAGATCGCCGACGGGTACGGTTTTGATTTCGCCGAAGCCGTCGATAAT
>ENA-OOQP01000736-OOQP01000736.1-human-gut-metagenome-genome-assembly--contig:-NODE-736-length-14363-cov-1.764398_pt1 | contig 14363 bp, 5 predicted proteins | sample MGYA00241266_ERZ501171 | MGnify/ENA primary metagenome ERZ501171 (study PRJEB25962, sample SAMEA2042501) | human gut metagenome | biome: human gut; feature: human-associated habitat; material: faeces...
ACATTAATGTTACATAAATATTTTTTTTGTGTTACAAATCTAAAAAAATAGTTATTATAATATATAATAACTATATATTTTGTATATTACTAAATGAAAGGGGTTTTACATAATGGAATATTCATTAACTAATCCTCAAAATTCTATATGGCTTACAGAAAAATTTTATCCAAATACTTCAATAAACAATATTAGTGGATACACATATATTTCTGAAGTCGTTGATTTTAAGGCTTTAACCCAAGCTGTTAACGAAGTTATAAAAACAAATGATGCAATGAGAATAAAAATAAAAGAGGAAAATAATAAATGTGTTCAATATATTACAGAATACATTCCTTTTGATGTTGAAACCATTAATCTATCTTCTGAAAATGATATAGAAAAAAAATCTTTAGAACTTGCTAAGATACCATTTAAAATTGAAGAAAATACACTTTTTAAATTTACATTTTTTAAATTACCAAATCAATATGGTGGTTTCTTTTTAAGTGCTCACCATATTATAGGTGATTCTTGGTCTTTAGGACTAGTTGTTAAGCAAGTAATGCTTAATTATTCTAATATTAAAAATAATACTTATTCTACTAAAGAACATCCTTCTTATATTTCGTATATTAATGATGAAAAAAAATATTTAGAAAGTTCTAAGTTTTTAAAAGACAAAGAGTATTGGAATGATATTTTTAAAACAGTACCAGAAATCGCTACTATTCCTTCTTTAAAGAAATCAACAAATATTTCTTCTGCAGGAAATAGAGCTAATTTTACCTTTGATATTAGTTTAGTAAAAAAAATAAATGAATTTTGCAAAGCAAATAATATTTCTTTGTACAATTTTTTCATGTCTGTATATTCTCTATATTTAGGTAGAGTTAGTAATTTAGATGATTTTGTTATTGGTACACCAATTTTAAATAGAACAAATTTTGAGCAAAAAAATACTGTTGGTATGTTCATTAGTACCACTCCATTAAGAGTAAATTTAAATCATGAATTAACTTTCGTAGATTTTATAAAAGATGTCTCAGCTAAAACAATTTCATTATTTAGACATCAAAGATATCCTTATCAATATATTCTTGAAGATATAAGAAAAAAGGACTCTTCAATTCCTAATTTATATAATGTTGTCCTTTCATACCAAATAACAAAAACTTTCGACGAAGAAAGTGGAGTAAATTATAGTGCTCATTGGCTTACTAATGGCTGCTGTGCAGATGATTTACAAATTCATTTATTAGATTTAAACAACGAAGGTAATCTTCATGTTGCTTATGATTATAAAACTGATAAATACACAGAACAAGACATTGCTGCTTTACATGCTAGAATTCTAACAATAGTAGATCAAGTTATGTCTAATACTGATATTATTTTAAAAAATATTGAAATTGTAACTCCTGAAGAAAAACATAAAATACTTTATGATTTTAACAATACAAAAGTAGATTATCCAAAAGATAAAACAATTGTAGATTTATTCGAAGAGCAAGTTAATAAAACTCCGGATAATATTGCTGTTGTTTTTGAAAACCAAAAATTAACTTATAGAGAATTAAATGAGAAAGCTAATCAATTGGCAAGGTATTTAATTACTAATGGTGCTGTAAAAGGAGATATAGTTTCTGTTTTACTTGATAAATCTATAGATATAATAATATCAATTTTAGGAATATTGAAGATAGGAGCAACCTTCTTGCCAATAGATATATCTTATCCTCAAGAGCGAATTGAATACATTTTAGATGATTCGAAATCTAAATTTGTTATTACTAATAAAACTATTTCCTTAAAAAATGCTCTTACTATTTCTTCAGAAATTAATAGTTTTTCTAAAGAAAATTTGAATGTGCATTTTTCTACTAACCATCCTGCTTATATAATGTATACCTCTGGTTCAACAGGTAAACCTAAAGGAGTTATAGTAACTAATACTAATGTTGTTAGGTTAGTAAAAAATAACACTTTTATAAAATTTAATAATTGTGAGCATATTTTGCAAACTGGTTCTATAGTATTTGATGCATGTACTTTTGAAATATGGGGAGCTTTATTAAATGGTTTTGAATTGTATATTATAAAAAAGGATGATTTGCTAAATATAAATTCTTTTAGAAATTATTTGTTGAAAAATAAAATTACTATTTTATGGCTAACTGCTCCATTATTTAATCAATTATGTGAGGAAGATCCTACTATCTTTAACTCTGTTAACACTTTATTAACTGGTGGTGATGTTCTTTCTCCTAAACATATAAACATGGCCAAAACATTTAATCCGAATCTTACAATAATAAATGGTTATGGTCCAACAGAAAACACTACATTTTCATGTTGCTATACAATATCATCTAAATTTGAAACTTCTATTCCTATTGGTAAACCAATATCTAATTCGACTGCTTATATAATATCTCCAAAGGATATATCTTTATGTCCAATCGGTGTTCCTGGTGAACTTTTAGTTGGTGGAGATGGTGTCTCTAATGGATATTTAAATAATTCTATCTTAACTAAAGAAAAATTTATTTCTAATCCATTTGACTCTGGAATAGCATATAAAACTGGTGACTTAGCCAAATGGTTGCCTGATGGGAATATAGAATTTATAGGAAGAATTGATAACCAAATTAAAATCAGAGGATTTAGGGTTGAACTTAGCGAAATTGACAACAACATTTTAAGTTATCCTAATATTAAACAATCTATATCTATTATTCAAAACATAAATAATAATAAAATTATTTGTTCATATATTGTTGTAGATAGTTCTATTGATATTAATAAATTAAAAAAACATCTTTCAAATACATTAGCAAGCTATATGGTACCTACATATATAACAATTTTAGATAAATTACCTTTAAATGTAAATGGAAAAGTTGATCGAAAATTATTGCCTTTACCTCAAATTAATGAACCTCTTCACGATATTGTAAAAGCAAGAAATGCAATAGACAACGCCATTCTCTCTTCTATTAAAGATATTTTAGGTATTGATAATATTAGTATTCTTAGTTCTTTTTTTGATATTGGTCGTGATTCTCTTTCTGCTATTTCCTTAAGTAATAAGTTAACAAACCAATTAAATCAAACAATAACAATCCAAGATATATTTGATAACCCTGTAATTGCTAATTTATCTGATTATATTATAAATTTAAAAAAACAAAAGACTACAACTATTACTAAACATGAAGAATGTAAGTATTATCCTTTATCTTCTGTACAAAAAGGTATTTATTATGCTTCAAATTTAGATAGTAATTCTACTTTATATAATACTGCTGGTGGCATAATTCTTGATGGTAACTTAGACCTTGATAAATTACAAAAATGTTTAAATATATTAATCAAAAGACATAAATCATTAAGAACTCATTTTGCTCTGCATGAAAACAATGTTGTTCAAATTGTGGATGATGATGTAGATTTTAACTTAATTGTTGAAGATTCTATTATTGATGATTTAGATGCAATTTATAAAAATTTTCTTAGAGCTTTTGATTTATCAAAAGCTCCACTATTTAGATGTAAACTGGTTAAATTAAGAAGTAACAAGATGTTACTTTTATTAGACATGCATCATATTATTAGTGACGGTGTTTCTTTAAAAATATTAGTACAAGAATTATGCTCTTTATATAATAATATCGCATTACCAGAGCAACCTATAGATTATACTGATTTTTGTTTATGGGAAGAAGAACAATTCAAAACAGAAGAATTTAATAAAAAGAAGGAATTTTGGTTAAATCAATTCAAGAATGAAGTACCATTGCTAAATATGCCTACAACTTTTCCTAGACCTTCTATGCAAAGTTTCGAAGGCAATGATTATCGTTTGGTTTTATCTTCAGAAACATTTAATAAGATAAATATTGTATCAAAAAAATTAAATATAACTCCATATATGTTAATGTTATCTTGTTATTATATATTGCTATCAAAATATACTGCTCAAAATGATATAGTTGTTGGTACTCCTATAGTTGGTAGAGAATTACCTGAACTTTCAAATATATTTGGTATGTTTGTTAATACATTAGCATTAAGAAATACTGTAGACCATAATCTTGAATTTGAAGAATTTAGCAATATTATAAAAATCAATTGCTTAAATTGTTTTAAGAATCAAAGTTACCCTTTTGATATGCTAGTTAAGGATTTAAAGATTAAAAGAGATCCAAGCAGAAATCCTTTATTTGATACAGTCTTTGTATATCAAAATGATGGATATCCACAATTTACTTTAAATAATATTAATGCTAAATATTATGTTTCTAAAGCAACAACATCCAAGTTTGACCTAACATTAGAAGTTGTTCCAGATAACGGAAACTATTCTTTGCGTTTTGAGTACTGTACTAAATTGTTTGATGAAGCTTTTATTTCTAGGCTTTCATCTCATTATGTAAATATATTGAACTCTGTTTTAAATGATGTTAAAATAAAAATTTCAAATATTGACATGCTTTCTTCTTCTGAAAGAGAAAAAGTATTATATGAATTTAATGATATAGAAGAACCAACTAACGATGATACTTTTATAACTTTATTTGAAAAGCAAGTTATAGAGAATCCAAAACACATTGCATTGGTATGTGATAACAAATCATTAACATACTCTGAATTAAATAAAAAAGCTAATAGTTTAGCTCATTTTCTAATTGACCATAATGTAAAACAGAATGATATAATCGCTATTATGACAGACAGGTCTTTAGAAACCATTGTCTGCATGTTAGGCATTTTAAAAGCTGGAGCTGCTTTTGTTAATATGGATCCAACATACCCTATAGAAAGAACCACATATTACTTAAATGATTGTAAGGCAAAATGTGTACTAAAACAAAAACATTTGAATTTACCTGTTAATAATTTTGACAGTATTTATGAAATAGATTTAGACAATTTAAATATATATGAGAAAAACACTGAAAATCCAAATATAAAGATCAATTTAGATAGTCTATCATACATTATATATACATCTGGTTCAACCGGTGTTCCTAAAGGAGTGGTATTAAATCAACTAGGTCTTGCAAATATGTGTAAAGCTATGACTTTAGTTTTAGATTATTTAAAAGATGGACCTAACCATGCAATACTTTCTGTAACATCTACTCCTTTTGATATATTTGTTTATGAAATAACTGTCTCTTTGTCTCATGGAATGAGAATTATTTTAGCAAATAACGCCGAACATAGAGATCCCAAATTAGTAGATATGTTAATAAGAAAATATAATGTTGATGTTATGACCGTAACACCAAGTTTAATGAAAATAAATTATGATAATCGAGAACCTAATTCTGCATTGGCAAATGTTAAAAATATGGTTTTTGGGGGTGAACCTTTATCAGAAAAATTTATTCATGATTTAAAGTCACTTTCTTCTGACATAACAATTTATAATATATATGGTCCTAGCGAAATTACAATTCTGTCTAATGTTCAAAATTTGGATGGAGAAGATAAAATATCTATAGGTCCTCCTATATTAAATACAAAAATATATGTACTTGATAATGATATGAATCCTCTTCCAATAGGATTAACTGGTGAAATATATATAGGTGGAGTACAGGTGGGTTATGGATATCTCGGAAAAGAAGATTTAACAAATGAAAAATTTATCAATAATCCTTTTGCTCCCGGAAAAATGTTTAAGTCTGGAGATATTGGTCGATGGACTGAAGATGGTAAACTTCAGTGTTTAGGAAGAATTGATCATCAAATAAAACTTAGAGGTCTAAGAGTAGAACTAGGAGAAATAGAAAAAGTATTAGAATCAATACCTGAGATTGATGAAGCAGTTGTAAATAAAGTAACAGTTGATAATAGAGAAGCTTTATGTGCTTATTATGTTCTTAATTCAGACATTGATAAAACACTTTTAAGAACTACTCTAAGAGAAAAATTACCATACTATATGGTTCCAACTTATTTTATGAAACTGGATAAAATGCCTTATTCTATAAATAGAAAAATAGATAGGAAAGCTTTACCAATTCCTGTTTCTAATATTGTAGTTGAAGAAAGAAATATTAGTCAAACTCCTTTAAATACAACTTCTGACAAATTATTATATATTTGGAAAAACATTTTACATACTGATAATATTACTACAGAAGATAATTTCTTTGATATAGGAGGAGATTCTGTTGCAGCTATTCAAGTACAAATAGAGGCAGTAAAACTTGGAATTAATATAGAATATTCAGATATTTTTAAATATCCAACTATTAAACAATTATCTGGAAATATTATAAGTAATGAATGCTTTGATTTAACTAAATTCACTAATGATAATATTTCAGCTATACTTCAGAGAAATACAGAAAAGTATTTATCTACCATAACTAAATACAAGTTTAAAAATGTGTTGATCATTGGTACAACTGGTTACTTAGGAATACATTTGATACATGAGTTTTTAAAAACTTGTAAAGGAAAGGTATATTGCTTAATTAGGCCTAAAAACAATTTATCACCAGCGCAAAGACTTGAAGATGTATTTTCTTTTTACTTTGGTGCTAATACATACAATAAATATAAAAATCGTATTATTATTTTAAAAGGTGACATTACCATGGATAATCTTGGATTATCTAACGCAGACTCTGAATTAGTAAAAAATAATGTTGATGTAATAATTAATTCCGGTGCATTGGTGAAACATTATGGTACTAGCAAACTTTTCGAGGATATTAATGTTATTGGAACACAAAATGTTGTTAATTTCTGTGTATTAAATAAAAAGAGATTGTTACATATATCAACTATTAGTGTGTCTGGCAATAGTGAAAGATTAGATAATTATGATAGTTCTAATTTAATAAAAAATACATTTTCTGAAAATGATTTATATATTGGTCAACCAGTTAATGGAATTTATACATATACTAAATTTAAAGCAGAGTGCATTGTTTTAAATGCAATATCAAATGGATTAGATGCAATGATCTTCCGTGTTGGAAATGTTACAAATAGATTCTCAGATGGTGTGTTTCAAAGAAATTACAATGATAATGCTTTTGCTAAAAGAATTAAATCCTTTATAGAAATTGGTGCATTTCCAGAATATTTCTTAGAACATGAGCTTGAACTTAGCCCTGTTGATTTATGTGCAAAAGCTATTATAAAGGCTCTATCATTTAATAGTTCTTGTAATGTTTTACATATATATAATAATAAGTTACTCCCTATACAAGATTTCTTAGATGTCTTAAATAGTTTGAATATTAAATTAACTCCAGTATCTGATACCCTTATGGCAGATATAATTACTGGTATATTGTCAGATAATTCTCGAAAAGAAATAATTTCCGGAATTATTTACGATCTAGACAAGAATAAAAAATTAATATATACTTCAAATATCAAACTAACTTCTGATTTTTCAAACAAGTATTTATCTAAAATTGGCTTTCATTGGGAAAAATCAGATAAAAAATATATAAGAAAATGTATGAATTATTTTAAAAAAATAGGTTTTATAAACTTTTAGGAGGAAAAATTAAATGAATTTTGTAAATACTCAGTTCTTTTTACTTATAATTTCAGCTTTATTAACTCTTATACTAATGATTTATGTAAAAAAGAATAATAAAGCAAGTCAAATTAATAAATTATTCTTTTATGTTTTATTATGTACTTTTATAATTGCTATAGGAGTAATTTTTCAAGCAATAGGATATTATGTATTTAATATAAACCCTATCTATTTTGAATATATAATTTACATTGGTACTTGCTTTTTACCTGTTGCATTATTCTTTACAAGTCTTGCTTTTTCAAAAACTAAATTTCAGCTTGTCAGGTGGCATTTAATACTATTCTTTGTTCCTATTCTTACATTAATTGTGTTATTTACTAATAATCTACATCACTTTTTTTATAAATCATATTCTTCAAATATGAATGACATGGTATATGGTTGGTATTTATATGTTCACATCATTTATACATATGGGCTATTTATAGTTGCATTATATAACCTTTTAAGTTACTCTATAAAAAATGCTGGGTTCTTTTCTAAACAATCAATTCTTTTAATTGTTGGATCATTAATATCAATTTCTATTAATGTTTTAGGAACACTAAAGATAATTCCAATGACTGTATATGTGACACCTATTTCTTTTTCTATAGCAATGCTGTTTTTTGCTGTTGCTATATTTAAATTTAAATTTTTAACCGTTACACCTATTGCAATGCAAAGAGTTGTTGACAGAATGTCTGATAGTTTTTTAGTTGTAAATGAAGACAATAAAATTACAGATTTCAATGAAACTTTTTTAAAAACTTTTAAATTTACTTCAAATGCTGTAAGAAATATAAAATTTTTAGACTTAATTCAAGATGCTAATTTTAGCACTGCAGATATTAATGCAATTATGAAACTTTTAGAAAAATGTAAATCTGACACAAAGACATATCAGTTTAAAAAAGACTTTAAAATTGATGATAAATATTTTAATATTGAAGTTAATGGTATTTTTTCTAAAGATTCTTTTCTTGGTAATCTTATACTATTAAAAGATGTCACTCAGCATATATTAGATATGCAAACTATTGAAGATAACCAAAGCATGCTTATGGAAAAAGAGCGTTTGGCTTCTTTAGGACAAATGATTGGTGGTATTGCTCACAACTTAAAGACACCTATTATGTCTATATCTGGAGCAGCTGAAGGTCTACTTGATTTAACAAAAGAATATGATATTTCCATTGGAGATCCTGAAGTTACAAATGAAGATCACCATGCTATTGTTAAAGACATGAATGAATGGATTTATAAAATTAAAGAATATACAGAATATATGTCTGATGTTATAACTGCTGTTAAAGGACAAGCTGTTAACTTTTCTGATGAAAGTAGCACTTCCTTTACAATTAGTGAAGCGGTAAAATATGTCGATGTTTTAATGAAACATGAGTTAAAAAATGCTTTAGTTGATTTAGATATACATATGCTAGTTGATCCTTCTATTTCTATAAAAGGAAATATAAATAGTTTTGTTCAGGTTTTAAACAATATGATTTCTAATGCTATTCAGGCTTATAATGGCAAACAAAATCAAAAAATTGATTTTACAATAGATCGAAAAGGAAATGATATTCAGTTTTCTATACAAGATTACGGTTCTGGTATTCCAGATTCTGTTCAAGATAAACTTTTTAAAGAGATGATTACTACTAAAGGTAAAAATGGTACTGGTTTAGGTTTATTTATGTCATATTCAAATATTAGAGCTCATTTTAATGGAAACATTACTTTCGAGTCTAAAGAGGGCTTTGGAACTAAATTTATTATTTCAATACCTGCATAATTTTATAATTTAGATACTATATATAATATAGTATCTTTTTTTATTCTTTTTTATAACATTTTTTGTTCTTTTTCTTGCTTTTCTTGTGTTTTATTAATATAATAATGTTATCTTTTAGGAGGTGTTTTTATGAGAAAAAACATAACAGATCAATCTTCTAATGGTTATAAAATTATAGTAGTAGATGATGAATCCGGTATATTAGATTCTTTATCTATTTTTCTAAAGCGTTCTGGATATCAGTTTACTGGAGTTACTAATCCTTTAGAGGCTATAGAATTAGTAAAAAAAGAACACTTTGATTTAATGCTTTTGGACTTTATTATGACACCTATACATGGTGATCAAGTTGTTGAAGAAATCCGTAAGTTTAATAAAGAGTTATATATTTTATTACTTACAGGGCATAAAGATTTAGCTCCACCATTAGAAACTATCAAAAGATTAGATATACAAGGTTATTGTGAAAAAAGTGATAAATTTGATCAGTTGCTTTTATTAGTTGAATCTGGTATTAAAGCTATTGAACAGATGAACATGATAAAGAAAATCAATGCCGAATTAAGAGATACAAATGAGAAATTAGAAAAAGCATATTTAGAAAGTATTCAAACACTTAGATATACAGTAGAAGCTAAAGATCCTTATACTAGAGGACATTCAGATAGAGTGTCTGAATATTCTGAATTAATTGGTAAATATTTAAATCTTTCTGAAGATGATTTACACAAATTAAAAATAGGTGGTTTATTCCATGATATTGGTAAAATTGGAGTTCCAGATAGTATCTTATTAAAAACTTCAAGACTTACTGATGATGAATATTCAGAAATTAAAAACCATCCTTCAATTGGTGCACACATCTTATCTAATGCTTCATTATTTCAAGATATAATTCCAATTGTAAAGCATCATCATGAAAGATACGATGGTTTTGGATATCCTGGAAAATTAGCTGGTGAAGATATTCCTTATTTAGCAAGAATTGCTGCTGTTGCAGACAGTTTTGATGCAATGACATCTAAGAGAACTTACAGAGATTCTTTACCTATAGACATAGTAAAACAAGAAATAGAAAAAAATAAAGGAACTCAATTTGATCCTAAAATAGCTGATGTATTTTTAGATATACTAAACAATCATTATGATGAAATTGAAGAAATAAAAAATAAATATAACTAAAGAATATTATTAATTTTTAATAATAGATATTAACAAATGAAAGGGGGAGTTTTTTATGCCACCATCAGAGCTTAGACAAGAAGCTAGAGAAGCTTTAAAGGGAAAATGGGGAACTGCTGTACTTATAACTTTAATATATGGTTTAATTGCAGGAATATTTTCTTCTATCCTTAAAGGTTCTTTAATCTTTGAATTAGCATGGTTAGTTATCTCTGTTCCTATCGCATTAGGATTAACAATTTCTTTCTTGAACATCAAAAGAGGAAAAGATGTTTCTTGTATTGATTTTCTAAAAGAAGGATTTTCTAGATTTGGTAGAGCATGGGGAGTTGCTTGGTATACAATCGTAAAAATGTTTGTACCAATTTTATGCATAATTGCTTCTATAGTACTTTTCGTAGTATTAACATTTTCTAGTAATTCTTCAATAATAAATAAAGCTGCTAGTGCTGCCGAATATACTATGAAAGAAACTGCTGAATTAACTTCTGCTACATCTGCTTCTATTTCAACAACTAGTATAACAACACCTCGTGTTACTGCAGCTCCAGCTAAAACATCTGCTATAACAGGTACAGCTTATACTGTTTTAATTATAGTATCAGTTATACTTTATCTTACTGGTATAGTTTATGGCATAGCTAGAGGTCTTCTTTATTCTTTATCATATTATATTTGTTTTGATAATCCAACATTATCAACAAAAGATTGTGTTCAAAGAAGTGAAGATTTAATGAAAGGACACAGAGGAGATTTATTCCTTACTGAACTTTCTTTCATCGGATGGGCTATACTTGCCTCAATACCTTTTGGTATTGGTATCTTATGGTTAGTTCCATATGTTCAAGTTACAATAGCAGCTTTCTATGAAAGATTATCTGTACCTGAAGTAAAAAAGGTAGACGGAGATGTAAAAATAGATTCTCAAGAAGTTTAATAAATGATAAAAAAGGACGACTAATTGTCGTCCTTTATTCTATTTTCATTGTTAATCCTACTTTTTGTCTTTCAAAATCTATATTTAAAACCTTTACTTTTACTATATCGCCTACTGATACAACATCTCTTGGATTTTTTACAAATCCTTCACTCATTTGAGAAATATGTACTAGCCCGTCATGTTTTACTCCTATATCTACAAATGCTCCAAAATCTATTACATTTCTTACTGTTCCTGTTAATACCATTCCTTCTTTTAAATCTTCAAATTTTAACACATCACTTCTTAATATTGGCTTTGGCATATCTTCTCTAGGATCTCTTCCTGGTTTTGATAATTCTTCTATTATATCTTTTAAAGTTATTTCACTTGTATTTAATTTTTTGCTTGTTTCTTTTATATTAATATTTGCTAATTTTTCTTTTATTGTTTTTAGTCCTTCTTTATCTCTTAGGTCTTGTTTTTTGCAACCAATTTCTTTTAATAAATTTTCTGCAATTTCATAGCTTTCTGGATGAACTGCTGTTACTTCTAATGGATTATCTCCATCATATATTCTAATAAATCCTGCACATTGCTCATATGCTGATTTCCCTAGTTTTGCTACTTTTAATAACTCTTTTCTATTTTTAAATTTTCCATTTTCATCTCTGTATTTAACTATATTTTTACTAATTGAATTGTTTAGTCCAGATACATATGTTAAAAGTGATGGAGTTGCTGTGTTTACATCTACACCTACACTATTTACGCTATCTTCTACCACTCCACTTAAGCTTTCTGAAAGTCTTTTTTGGTTAACATCATGTTGATATTGCCCTACTCCAATTGATTTTGGATCTATTTTTACTAGTTCTGCAAGTGGATCTTGAAGTCTTCTTGCTATTGATATTGCTCCTCTTAAAGAAACATTTATATCTGGATATTCTTCTGTTGCAAGTTTTGATGCTGAGTATACAGATGCTCCCGCTTCGCTTACAATAGCATAATACACTTCATGTTTTGCTTCTTTTATCATTTCTGATACAAACATTTCTGATTCTCTTGAAGCTGTTCCATTTCCTATTGCTATCATATTTATATTATATTTATTTATTAGTTTTAATAGTTCCTCTTTTGCACCTTTAACATCATTTTGAGGAGCAGTTGGATAAACAGTAGTTGTTGCCAATACTTTTCCTGTTTCATCTATTACAGCAATTTTACATCCTGTTCTGTATGCTGGGTCAAATCCCATTACAACTAGATCTTTAAGTGGTGCTCCTAATAGCAATTGTTTTGCATTTTCACCAAAAACTTTTATTGCTTGTTCTTCTGCTTTTTCTGTTAAATCCGCTCTTATTTCCCTATCTATTGAAGGTTCTATTAATCTTTTAAAACTATCTAAAATACATGTTTTTAATAATTCTTCAAATTGATTGTTTCCTTTTATTATGTCTTTTTCTATATAATTTAATATTTTCTCTTCTGGTTTATTTATTTTTACTTTTAAAAATTCTTCTTTTTCTCCTCTATTAATTGCTAATATTCTATGGCTTGGTATTTTATTAATTTGTTCTGCAAATTCATAATACATTTCATAATTTGATTTCTCATCTTTTTTAGCAGCCTTTGTTTCTATTAAAGCTTCTCTATAACATGCAGATTTTATATATTTTCTATATTTAGCATTATCTGAAATGTCTTCTGCAATTATATCTAAAGCTCCATTTATTGCCTCTTCTGCATTACTTGGTTTTGATTCATCTTCTTTGCTAACGAATTCTTCTGCTATTTCTAAGATTGGTTTATTTTCCTTTTGTTCTAAAATAATCTTAGCCAAAGGTTCTAATCCTTTTTCCTTTGCTATTGTTGCTCTTGTTCTTTTCTTTTGTTTGTATGGTCTATATAAATCTTCTACTTCAGAAAGTGTTTTTGCTGTTCCTATTGCTATTAATAATTCGTCTGTTAATTTACCTTGTTCATCTATTATTTTTACAACTTCTTCTTTTCTTTTTTCTAGGTTTCTTAAATAATTAAGTCTTTCTGATAAATCTCTTAAAGTTTCATCACTTAAGTTTCCTGTTATTTCTTTTCTATATCTTGCTATAAATGGTATTGTATTTCCTTCGTCTATTAATTTTACTGTGTTTTCAACTTGTGTTTGTTTTATATTAAATTCATTTACTATCGTTTGTATTATTTTATCCATTTACTTTACTTCCTATCTGTTATTATTCATTTTTTATTATCTATTCTAATTCTAAATATTCATTATATGTTACTTCTCTATCTACTAAACCTGTTTCTTTTATATCTAATATTCTATTTGCAACAGTTTGTGTTAATTGATGATCATGTGATGTAAATATCATATTTCCTTTAAATTTACTCATTCCTTCATTTAATGCTGTAATACTTTCCATGTCTAAATGGTTTGTTGGTTCATCTAATATTATAAAATTAGCTCCTGAAAGCATCATTTTAGAAAATACACATCTAACTTTTTCTCCACCAGATAATACAGATACATTTTTTAAAGCTTCTTCTCCAGAAAATAGCATTCTTCCTAAAAATCCTCTTACATAAGTTTCATCTGGATCTTTTGAGTATCCTCTTAACCAATCTACTAATGGCATATCTTCTTTAAATAAATAATTATTATCTTTTGGAAAATATGTTGTACTTACGGTAGTTCCCCATTTTATTTCTCCACTATCTGGTTCTAATTCTCCTGCTAGTATTTGAAATAATACTGTTTTTGCTATTTCGTTGTCTGCCAATACTGCTATTTTGTCATTTGCTTTAACAGTAAAACTAATGTTATTTAAAATTTTATTTCCATCTATTGTTTTAGATATACCCTTTACAGATAATATATCTTTTCCTACTTCTCTATCTGGTTTAAAGTCTATGTATGG
>ENA-OOQP01000739-OOQP01000739.1-human-gut-metagenome-genome-assembly--contig:-NODE-739-length-14323-cov-1.849734_pt1 | contig 14323 bp, 10 predicted proteins | sample MGYA00241266_ERZ501171 | MGnify/ENA primary metagenome ERZ501171 (study PRJEB25962, sample SAMEA2042501) | human gut metagenome | biome: human gut; feature: human-associated habitat; material: faeces...
ACTTTATAGAATTCACTTAAATATTTTCTCCAAAAATAAGATTTTTCATTAAAAAAAACTAAAATTATGATTTTTAAAAAAATATTTATGAAAACATTTTTATAATAAAAAGTAAGACAATTTGCCTTACCTTTTAATTTTACACGTAGTTTTTATTCAATAATTTGATTTTTTATAATTCATCATTTTCATCTAAATATGTAATAATGATTGATATATACCGATTTTTTAAGCTATAAGCATTAATATGAGCCTTTCTTTCATTTCTTAAGGTGACATTAAGAGAATATATCTTTGAATCATTTAATATTTTCTTAAGTTGTGGCAAGTATTTTTCTTTTTTTATACCGAAAGCCTCATCCAATGGTTTTAAAGAATACTCCTTAGGATCAATATTATTCTCCCTTATATAACTTGGATTGATATAATATATGTTCATATTATCAATATCTTCTGATGATGGTCCAACAATCAATACTGAAAGGGGGCTTTTATTAAACGTCCTATGAATTTCTTTAAATAAAGAAAATATTTCTTTATTTTCATTTGATTTTGTCCAAAAGCTAATAAATGATGTAAGTTTTCTTTGACTCATAAATATTTCAAAATCATCCATACTCATTGGCTTAGAATAATAATACCCTTGAATTAAATCACAATCAATTTCATGTAGGAGTTCACATTGTTCCTTTGTTTCAACCCCCTCAGCAATAACCGGAAGATTAATTCTATGAGCCATTGAAATAACTGATGTTAATATCTCAGATGTCTTTTTATTATTAATATCTCCATCAAGGAATTTCATATCAAGCTTTAAAACATCAATTGGAATATCCTTAAGACTATTAAAAGATGAATATCCTGATCCGAAGTCATCCATCTCAACTATAAATCCAGCCTTTTGTAGGGCAACAACATTTTTTATTAATAAATCTTGATCATTTACGAATGCTGATTCTGTTATTTCAAGCTTAAGTCTATTTGTTTCAATTTGGTATTTATCCTTTAATCCTATAATTGTTGAAACAACGTCAATAAGATAAAAATCTTTTGTTGAAATATTAACAGAAATAGATAGTTTTTTATATTCATCATCACTCCATTTTTTTAAGAAGCGACATGCTTCTTCCCAAACAAACATATCAAGACGATTAATCATCATATTTTTTTCAAATAAAGGAATAAATTCAGAAGGAGGAATCATTCCATATTTAGGATGATGCCATCTGATTAAAGCTTCCGCTCCAATTATTGTATTATCATAAGAATTTATTTGTGGCTGAAGATATACTAAAAACTGATGGTCTTTGATAGCATCATCAAAATCTAAAATTAAATTTTGACTTCTAATATAAGATTCATTAACCTTTTCGTCATATAAGGCAATTGCTTTTGAATAATCATGGGCAATATAATGAAGTGTTTTTATAGCCCTTTCATATGCACTCTCAATATTATCATCCAAAATATTTGCAATACCAATTTTCAAAATCAATGGTGTTCTATTTATAATTTTATCAATTGATTCTTTAATTAATTTTAATCCATCGGGAAGCTTCGCACTTTTTATAAGGATAGCAAACTTATCGCCTTCCATGCGACCATAAATAATTCCTATTTTATTATCAATAGCGTTTAATGCCTCCCCCACCTGTTTTAAAATTATATTTCCCCCATTAACACCAAGCATTTCATTAACAATTCTAAAGCCTTCAAAGTTAGTAACTAAAATATCATATTTATCCTTATATGTATTATAAATTTTAGTAGCTTGTTCAAGAAAATATCTTCTATTATATATTCCAGTGACATCATCATGTGATGTTTCATATGTTCTAAGCCTTTTTTCTGTTTCTCTTAAGGTTACATCATGGAATAAATAAACACTTGCCTGTAGTCTCTTTTTATAATCTTTAATTTCATTTGTTTCAATATCAAAATATAATATTTGGTCATTATAAGTAATAGTTAAAAGACTATTATTAAAACGATCAATATGGTCCTGACAATATTTTTCAATATCATTTAAAGAAACATTGGATTTATTAAGATGAGCTAATTCCTTCCCTTTTTTGTTAGTATATAGCAATTCCCCACAATTATCAAAAATTATAAGAACATCGTTCATATCTTCAATAATAATACCCTGAATTTTATCAATTAAAACTCTTGGAGTATACTTAAAACTTAAAAAATATATAACTATAGCTATAATACTATACATAAATATAGATGGATCTACTATAAATCTTAAAATATAGGCAATTCCATTTACTAAAATAGTTATAAATGTACATATCAAAATTGATGAATACCTAATCTTATATACAGCAGGCTGTACAACACTCTCACAGATTAACAGTAGCATTGTAAGAAAAAACATACCATAACTCAAAATTTGGTGTAAAACATAAGGCCATTTGGCATTAATCAATAAATATTTATAGCCACTTTTTTCAAAAACCTCGAATGTTAGAGCGTAATTTGTAAAAATATTTACAAATAACGAAATAACATCCGCAATAACTAGCCATATAATAATCGTACTTACAACAGAATTTCTTTTATGTCCCGTATAGCTATTTGTAAATGCAAGTAAAGACAATAAAAGAGCATCCTCAAGCATTAAGATAACCGTTTGACTTACTTTCATCAGCCAAAAATTATTTGACAAAAGATAAGCAAAATAAACAAAATTACTTAAAGCTGAAAAACTAATTAATACTAAAAAAATATTTCTATCTTTATTTTTAGACTTTGATGCTAAGCACGTAACATATCCTAGCAAAATGATTGCAACAAGATTAAACATAGCAAAAAAATATTTAGGCATAGAACTCACTTCCTTAAAAAACAATTTTATAACATAATTCTAATATTTTTTTAAAATTAATCAACTATTCATATTGAATTTCACAATTTTTCAGATAATTATTCTTAATATTGAGTCCCGTAGTACAATTACCCATAAATTTCGATGTTTGTACCTCATTATCTTCCGGAGCATAAAACAATGTTCTACTTTGACTATTTAAAGACATCGCAAAAAAATCATTTTCAATAAAATCGATAGAATAGCCCATCATACTCATGCCATTAAGCATAATCCAACAAGAGCTGGAGTCACCTTCTTCATATAAATATTTTATATTATTCCTTGTAATTAAAATACTATCATTTAAATTTTGGCCATAATATCTAAAAATAGTTCCAATTAATGAATTAATAGTTATCTGGTTTTCATTAATTTGACCACTTACATTGTATAAAACATAATTTATATATTTATTGGTTATAATTTTATTATTAGATATATTATTAACATTAAGCATAACATCAGTTGAGTCAAGATTTATAGTTATCTCATTATTCTTAACTTTTTTAACATTATGAAGGATATGAACCTGAAATTTATAGCTATCAAGATATGAATCAACCGAAATTCTATTTCCTGAAAATTCTTCAATATAATTAATTTTTCCGTCTGACGTAGCTTGAGCTTCAATAGCTCTAAAATTACCTGTTCCTTTACTACTTAAATGAATTTTCATATCGTTGTTCTTTATTACAACGTTTTGTCCCTTTGACCAAATCAAACCACCAGTTGAACATGCATCTATTTTATTATCCTCAAAGCTAATATTTGAATGTTGATTTCCCGTTCCAAGAGTAAAATTCATAACGCTCGATGATGTACCATCATCAGGAATAGTAAAATTATTTCCTTTAATTAAAACATTATCAATTTTACCTGGCGAAAACACTGCAAGAATTTCATCATGAGCAATTTTATAAAAGTTTGAATTTAAAACCTTACAATTTTTACTACCCTTTTGCCAAAAATCACGAATCCATAATGATCCTCCAGCCTCACTATCACAAAGGTTTGTAAACGAACAATTACTAATAATTACATTTTCCCAATTACTATATAAATCCATATTAGTAAATTCTCTATCCTTATTATTAATAGTTAAAACAGTATCAGGAATCAAATAATTTGAATCTTTAATTTCTATATTTTTACTACTATGAACGCCAAGCTGCGTTTTAATACCATCAATACTTCTTTTCATATCATAGGTAATATTAAATTTTGAAAATAGTATATTAGTACAACCAGTTATATTAAAGAAAAATTCACCATAAGTACTATCATTGTAAGAATCATTAACTAAAATTGTTGAATTATTTCCTAAAATCGTAAAATCACTTTGATTATTAAGACTAATTCTATTATTACATAAATAAGCTTCTCCATCTAAAATTAACGTAGTAATATTATAATTTTTTAAGGAATTAAAGATATTTATAAATGTTTGCGAATTATCTATGTTTGGTATAAGACCTAATGCTTTTCCATTTATAACACCTTTATAAGCAATTGGTCTTGCATAAAATTCAGTTTCAAGAGCAATATCTAAGCCCATATTATCATCTACAATTTCATATGCCGTATCAAGATTTTTAATATATACAATATCTGATATTTGATATTTTTTGGTATTTAATGCTAAAATATCATCTTCTTCATTTGAATAGTTCAACTTTAAATAATCTTCTTTAAAAGATATATCTTGTCCTTCTATTTTATAAACCTTATTGTTATATAAAATTGTATTATCGTTATAAATAGGTAAATTTAGGGCATTTGTAAAATAATTATAAAACGATAAAGATTCATCCTTATTGTACGATGATGCAATATTTCTTAAATAAGCCAAATCTTGATTAACATCATCTGTTAATAATATTGGTGTTGTACTTGTGATAACTTTTTCTATATTAACGTTGCATGACGAAAGTGCAATAATTGCCAAAAATGGTAAAATGATTTTCTTTTTCATATTAACCTCTCAAAATTAAATAAACATGTTCCATACATATTACCTTTTTTATTTTAACATTTTTCGGCATTTTTTTAAATACAATAAAACAAAAAACCTATAGGTTTAATAAATAATATCATTCCTATAGGTTTATTTTTAATTAATTATTAAAAGCAATTCTAATTACGGTTTCTTCTTCAAATATATTAGTATAATTTTGACTTTCATTTGAGGCTCCATTGAATAAGCAATATTCATAGCTTGCATCAAATGGATCAACTGTTACAGTTTCATTTGCAGAAGCCTTAAAGTCAACCTGATATATATTAACCTTCCATTACAACTTCAAAATAGCCAATATATCCACCATTAGAAGATGCTGAAATTGTAACAAGTCCTTCTCCTGTAATAGTATATTCATATTTTGTCATGTCCACAGCACCAGTTGGATCAGTTGATGTTGAAATTTCAGTATCATTAAGCTTAACAACTGCATTATTCTTACCATTATAAAAGCATATATTTAACTTACAAGCTTTAGAAACGTTGAAAGAAATTGTAGCACCTGCATTAAATTTTAACCAATTATTTTGGCCATTTGATGGACAGCCTTCAAATGTTACCTTTTCATATGTTGTTTTATTCGCATCAAGTAAGATTGTTTCATTACTATTACAATTTTTTACATTTGTTCCTGAATAAGTAGCACCTTTAAAATTATAACCAGTTGTTTCTGATATTACATCCTTATCACATTCTGCTTTAGCATAAATAATAGGATTATTTTCCTTAGAAGTATTAGAACGGGCAATATTCCATGTACCAGCATTTTCTAATCTGTAAACATAAACAGTTAGTTTATCTTGTGTGGTAGTTGAAACAAGAGTCGCATCATTTGTTCCATCATTAACCTTTGGAGCCGCAGCTAAATTACCAATATCAGCTGTAACTACTGTTAAGGTAACAGCTTTTGTGGTTGAAATTGTAAGTAATCCAGCACTATTAAGCTTCAAACCACAAGATGTTGTAAATGATTCACCAGCTAAATTAGTATAAGTAATAGATGTTTTTAAATCTTTATATGCTGAATTATTAATATCGAAATTATCAATTCCTTGTGCACCATCCTCAGCATCAATGGCTTTATCAGTTGTATACCATTCAGAAACAGTCCAGTTTGAATCCTTTGCCTCACATGTAATTGAATCTGAGACACCACTTCCATCACAAGCCGTTGCCGTAAATGTTACTGTTCCTGCCTTCTTAAATGCTACTTTTCCTGTGTATTTATCAACTACACCTATTTCTTCATTAGATGATGACCATTTAATAGATTTATTTGTAGCATCAGATGAAACAGCAGCCGAAAGTTGTAAAGCCACACCTACAGTGTATTTAGTAGAGCTTCCTGTAACCTTAATTTCAGAAACATCCTTTTGAGCAATTGTCGAATCTTCAGTTACAACTACTCTTGTAATATAAGTTGTAGATGTAGCAGTAATAACAATATTCTTGGCATTTTCATCATACACAACATAATCTTGTTCAACTTGAGTCTTTGTCGAACCATTATTAAAGAATAATATCGCTTCATTTTGAGTATCAGCCTTTACCTCAGCAGTTCCCGCATAATAGCCATAAACCTCGACATAAGATTTTCCCTTTACAGGAATTGTAATAGTAGCACCTTCACCACCACGATAATGATTTTTTTCTCCTTCACGTGCAAAACCTGAACATAATGCTGATTGATCTTGAGAACCATCAAATTCATAAATTGTTGATTCACCAATAACTTCACCTGAAAGTACATCAGATGATGAATCATCATCAACTACGAAATTATTTTCAGCGATTAATCCGTCAATATCCCAGCTATTAGCAATATCCTTCTCATATTTTCCTTTTCCTGTATTATAAATACGATTTAAAATAGCCTTTCTTCCACTATATTCCTTTGATACAGTATCAGCATCTAGAATATCATTATTTCCTTCATAGCCTATTGAATCAGCTGTTGCCTTATCCATCTTCCAACCAATAATAGTTTTTGGATATTCGGTAGCTATTTGATTTTTATACCAAGGATTAGCCTCTACTCCTTCACAGGTTGTATTAATATATGCAACCTGATTATAATATCCAGAAGACCATGGAGTACGAGCAAGATATGTTGCTTGTTCCTTATTCGCTTCCTTTACAGTTGAATTATAAATAACTAAGCCCTTACCTACCTTAGATGAAACAGCCATTCTTGGAGCTGTTAAATATGATGCATGAGTTGTAGCATTTTCATCATATAAAGAGACAATTTCACACTTTTCATAAAGAGCCACTGAGCCTGCAGCTTCCATCCAAATAAAATCAGTATCACCCTCGATATAGCAGCCATAAAACCAAGCTTTGCCTGCTGTTCTTAAGGTGTCTTGATGTGATTTAAATGAACAGTTATATGCAACTGTATTACCCTTAGTATCTGTACCTAAAACCTCAGCTTGCACATCACCTTTATGATCTGCACGTGACCAATCGCTTTCCAAGGTAATATTTTCAAGAATTATATTTCCTGTTCCTTGAATTTCTAAAAGCTCACGACCACGCATTTTACCCATATCGCTTCCGTGACCTTTAATAATAACATCTGCACCATATTTTGTATCAGTTGCACCAACGATTTTAATAGTAGCAGAGCCATTATAGTTTAAACCATTTTCATTATAAGTGCCCTTTTCAAGCCTAATTGTATAAGTGGCAGTATCTCCACTTGTAGGAATTGCTGCAAGTGCTTCTTTAATTGACTTATACTCAACACCATTTAATTCAATCGCAGCATGAACCTCTGGGGTTGGCGTTGGGGTTGGTGTAGGATTTGGCGTTGGCGTAACTACACCTCCAGTCGTATTACTTGGAGTCTCCGTAGGAATAATTCCTGATATTTTGTCACATGATGTAACACCTACTAAGGCTCCACCAGCTAATAAAATAGCTAATGTTTTCGAAACAATTTTCTTTTTCATCTTTTTTCTTTCTCCTTCTTTTTTTATAAAACGCCCGATGTAAGCGCTTTATTAGAATGATAAGATTATAGCAAAGTAAGTTTTACTTGTAAACGTGTTTTACTAAATATGACATAGTTTACTCAAATTTCGTTACACTTTTTTTAAACTTGTAACGATTTTCTATTTGCAAAATGTAAGCGTTTTATTTATAATATATTTACTTAATGTTTTTGTTTTGCGGAGGAATATATGGAATTTTCAAATAATAAACGAGCCCAAGATTCGCAAAGAGCAATATATAAAGGATTAAGAAGACTTCTTGAAAGAAAAGATTTAAAGGATATTACGGTTGTTGATCTTCAAAATGAATGTAATATTTCACGAGCTACCTTTTATCGTAATTACCGAAATATTATTGATGTTTTAGATGTTATTTTCAAATGGTATTTTAATGAATATCAAGAATTAAAAAAAGAAGAAAATGATAAGCTTCTTTTCTTCTTCCGTTATTGGTATTTACATCGTGACCTTTTGACTATTATTGTTGAAAACAATCTCGATATTATTAAAAATTGTATGATTAGATATTCTAAGCCAAATACAGATCCATACTTTATCGAAATTAAATATGGACTTGTGACATCCATTATCGTATATTGGTCTAAGGAAAGAAAAACTTCTCCCGAAGAGTTATATGAAAAAGTAAAAAGGATGCTTGATGTTAAAGCCTACGAATTGATTACAAAGAACTAAAATAGCACTTAAAATGCTATTTTTTTATTTATCTACTCATCAAAATATAAATAATACAAATTAGTAAACATTTAGTTTATTGCATCATAATTACTTGATGTTTTTTTATTTTTTTCTCTTGTATTTTATATCAAGTTAATAAATGGCTTATCTGCCTCTGCAAAATCTAAATTTTTCATTTCTTTTTTTGAAGACCATTTATAATCAGTATGTTCTGTTAAGGTAAGATTACCAGCAATTAATTTGCATTTATAAGCATATAAGGTAATTCCAAAATCAGCAAATGGTTCAATATGATGATATTCATACGTAGATAAACCAATATACTTTATTGGTAAAATTTCTGACTTTAATTCCTCTTTTATTTCTCTAATAATTGTTTTTTCGTGCGTTTCTTCTTTTTCTACCTTACCACCAGGAAATTCCCATTTTCCTTCTAAAGCTCTTCCTGGACCTCTTTTACAGCAAAATATTCTACCTTTTTCGTCTTCAATTAATGCACAGACAACCTCATAATGTTTCATCTTATCACCTTTAATTAAATAAATTTCATCTATATAAACATTACCATATAATGGGGTAGTGTTTTTTTACCATCTAGAAAACCAACATTACCATTTACAAACTTATATGATACCTTAGGATGATACTTATTAATAAAACTATTTAAAGATGGCGTTGAATCATTTCCTGCCTTTACTTCAATTGGAATTACTTCACCATTCTTTTCAATCACAAATTCAATTTCCATAGAAGAATTTTGAGTTTTATAATAATAAAGCTTATATCCTCTTTTCAAAAGTGACTCGGAAATAATATTTTCATAAATTCCACCTTTAGCATTGCCTTTTAAAGTATTATTTAAAATAGCAAGCTTTGTTTCAGGCCCATATAAATATAATAGCAACCCTGTATCATTTAAATATAATTTAAATTGATCATCCATTTCATAAGCAAGCAATGGAATATATGCTTCATTAACATTTGAACATTTATTAACTAGGCTTGAATCACATAACCACTTTATACTTCCACCATATTTTTTACTTGTTTTACCTTTTTCAACTACACTATATTGAAACTTCTTGTATTCTTTAGCAAGCTGCTTTGGAATTGAATCATAACATTGCCTTACTTTAATTTTTTCTTGACCTTTAGCATGCTTAGAAATATCATCTTGATAATCAGCCAAAATCTTTCCTTGTATTTTTGAAGCCTCTTGAAAATTATTTGTATCAATAAAAGTTTGAACAACCTCTGGCATTCCTCCAACAATCATAAATTCTCTAAATAATTCTAAATATTTATCATTTAATTCTTTAGGAACTTCTTTATTACTAATATAAAAATCTTTTAAATATGCTATTGCATCATCATTATATCCTTTTGCCCATAAAAATTCTTCAAAATCAAGTGAATACATTGTTATTTGTTCTTCGTATCCAACAGGTAATGATGTTGGTTCAGTTACATTTTTATCATCATCTTCAAGATAAGATAAACCTAAAAGTGATCCTGAAGAAATTACATCAACACTACCATCTTCTACCAAAAATTTAACAGCAGTTCTAGCTTCAGCACAAACCTGAATTTCATCTAAAAATAAAAGTGTCTTAAAAGGAATTATTTTTAAATTAGGAATATATGCACTCAACCTTTTAAAAATTTCTTCAGCTGATAAATCACCTTTAAAAATGTTCTTATATAAAGGATTCTTTAAAAAATTAATTTCAATATAGCTTTCATACTCATTTCTACCAAACTCTCTTACTAAGTAGCTCTTCCCTACCTGTCTAGCACCTTTAATAATTAAAGCAGATTTATCTTTTTTTTGTTTCCAGTTAATTAAATACTTATACATTTTTCGTTTAATCATTTCAATCGCACCCTTTAGTACAATATGATTATATCATATTTTTTTAAAAAAGGAATATTTTTGGATAGCTATTTTAATATTTTCGGAATATTTTTTGACTATTATTTTATCAATTTTGGAATATTTTTGGACTATCTTTTAAGAGCTTTTGGAATATTTTAAATTTTTTTTAACATTTCTATTGCACATTCTATATCTACAGAGCAATCAAAACCTGTACGTTTAGCATTTTTCTCCATACATTCGATTAATTCCTTTGATTGAAAATGTTCACTCAAATCATCAAATATAGAACAAACGTAACTAATATCTTCTTTAGAAATACCATCAAGATATTGCATTGTTTCATTAAGGTTAACAGAAAGTATATCATACATTTCTTGCCAAATTCTTTCTTGTGTACAGTCATCATTTAGTTCAAGTTTCTTATTTTCTTCAATTAATTCTTCTAATTTTTTTATATTAATTTATTTCATTCCTTTCTTTAATTATCAATAATTAAATATTAATTTCTTTTCACTTGCTCAAACTTACCACTTGCATTATATTCAACATATAATTTGCGAGTATCATTTACTAATTGGCTAAGAAGTTTTTCAATAATGTTTGATTTCTTGTATTCGATTGTGTATAAAAATCCTTTATATGGAGCATCACTTCCATCATACAAATGATAATCAATTTCATCTTCAATAATATCTCCATTACCATCTTTTAACATTAAATTGATTACAACATCGCATACATCATTTGCATCATTTATAAGCCATAATTGTTCATCTAAACCACCCAATTCAAAATGATATTTTTTAATATTGATTTCATTTAAAAAATCATCCTTAGAAATATATTCTTTACTTAACAATAATAATTCATTCATTCTTGACCTCCAATTAAAAATGACATATATAAAGGAATAGTATAAATATTATTATTTTGACCTATATTACCATTAATAAGCTTTATAGCATTACTAACATTATATTTATCATTTTTTAATAATTCATTTAATGATTTAGTATTACCATTTGTAGATTTTACCTCAACAGCAACAATTTCATTTTTTATTTTGGTTATAAAATCTATTTCAAGCCCAGAAGGTTTACTAAAATAATACAAATTTTTACCATTTTTTATAAATGATTCAGCAATTATATTTTCATAGATTGCCCCTTTATATATTCCCATATCTTTATTAAGTATTTCATTATATGTATCATTTCCTAGCATAGCCATAAATAAGCCTGTATCTGTAATATATAATTTAAAGCATTCCTCATTTTTATTACCTTCTAATGGTAATTCAATATTGTTTAAATTATAACATAATTTTGCAAGTCCAAATTCTTCAAGCCAAGTTATTGCAAATCTATACTCCCTTCCTTTAGCCTTCTTATCAATTTTGCTATATTGAAATTTTTTATTTTCTTTTGCAAGTTGAGAAGGGATAGAATTATAAACCTCCATAATTTTGGTAAGCTCATTCTTATCTACATATTTTTCTTCCTCTTCATCAAGGTGCTTTACAAAATCATCCTTGTAGTTTTCCAAAATTCCTATTTGAATATCATATACTTGATTCAAATCCTTTGTTAACAAGAAGGTATTAACTGCATCAGGAAGACCACCAACACATAAATATTCTTTATAATATTTCATAAAAGAATTATTAACAGTTTCACTAACCTTTTCTTTCTTTTTATAGCAATCCTTTATATAATCTATTAATTTATCATCAATACCACGAGCCCATAGGTATTCTTCAAAATCCATAGAATACATTTGAATAGGATATTCAAAACCAGTTGGAATTCCTTTTCCTTTTTTCTTATTATAACCTCTTCTCATATATCCAACAGGAGCAGATCTTAAATCACGTAATTCCACACCTAATAAAGAACCACTTAGGACATATTTGTATTTTCCATTCTCTACCAAAAATTTTATTATAGTAACTATTTCTTTGCATTCTTGAATTTCATCAAAAATAATAACTGTTTTATTAGGAATAAATTTATTACCTGGAAGAGCAGCTGACAAATCTCTTATGATATCATCAACAATTAAATCTTTATCAAAGATATTTTTTATTGATTCTAAGTCCATAAAATTTATATATACAACATTTTCATATTTACTTTGACAATACTCTTTAACAACTGTTGTTTTGCCAATTTGTCTTAGACCTCGCAATATAAGTGCACGTTTTTTTATTTTTAAAGAATTTTCCCATTTTTTAATTTCATTCATTATTTTTCGTTTAAACATATCTATCACCAATTTAAGTATACACTTTTTTACAGTCACTTTCAATAGTATATTACACCTTTTTATGGCCACTTTGATAAACAATTTACACCTTTTTCAAGCCACTTTTTGATAAAAAATGCACTTTTTTCTAATCAGTTTTATAAAACAATTGATTATTTATATATTTAAAACATTTATCTAAATATAAAACTTTTTTTATTCATTTAGTTAAATGACATTTTAGCTTATTAAATAAATTTTGTAATTAGTTTTAAATCTTAATATGTGTTCTTATATCCTTCTTGAATTTCTTTTTCATCAAATTCAATCCAAGAACCTGTTTTATTTAATATTGTTATTTTTTAGGGATATCAAATATAACTGGATTTTTAAAATTATACATATATGCTCTTTTAAATTTCTTTTGACCCAAATAATTATTAGATTCAATTTCATCTTCAGCATCTTCATATGTAAAATTTTCTCCAACATGCCAATACACATAATCTTCATAAGATATTTGATCTATTGATATAAAATCAACATATCCATAAATACGATTTGTTTTACTTTTTATTAGTGCAATTTTCCCTCTTTTATTAGTAGGATGAAGCCTTACATCACATGGTCTTACGCCTTTTAATATAACTAATAGGTATTCTTCATACATTGATAAAGCATACATTTATATCTTAACCTCAATTCAATCTTTTTATATTTTCTTTACTTTTTGCATTTCTTCAAAAATTGTTTTTGGAAGCTCATACTCTAATTCAAAATCTATTGTTATAGGTTTATTTCCATCATAATAAATAGGTCTTACTTTACCAACATATATAAAATACATATTTTCTTTTTTATCTTTTCTAACAAAAAGATGCAGTGGTTTCGTTCCCTTAGTAAAAATAATACCTTCCTTACTATCTTGCGTCGTCCCATTTGGCGATTGCCAATGAAAAATTCTATTAGATTTAAAATAATCATCATAATTTAAACTATCCTTGATACCTTCACTTTTATTAATATCTGCAAACAAGTAATAATTATCATAACTATCATGCCATACTCCTTGACCTCGAATTGAAGACTCAATTTTTGTATAATTTGATAATTTACCCATATCTCTCATTTTATATGATTCATATATTTTTAAAAATGGTAATCCATAATTAATATTTTTAAAATCATCCAAATATCTCAAAATTCCATATTCAGTTAAATCAAGTAGGTGTAAGAAGACATCTTTATTCTGCAAAACATCTTTTGTTTTAAGTGAAAATGAAATAATATCATCCCTAATTTCAAAATAGTTTCCATATTTTTTAAATTCTTCTTTATCTAGATAATCACCTTTAAATGAATTGAAAGTATGTCTTGCAGATGCCACATCCAAATTATCAACCAATTTTTGTAATTCTATAAAGAAATCTTCAAATTTAACATTTTCATTTAATAGAATCATTTTTAGCAATAAAAACTCATTTATTCTCCTTAGAGGCATCAAATTACTAAAATATTTCAATAACTGATTTTCTTCTAAATTTAAATTATATTTATTTTCACCTAATACCTTTTCAATAAACGCTAAATAATGTCCAGCGTAATTAATATACTTA
>ENA-OOQP01000754-OOQP01000754.1-human-gut-metagenome-genome-assembly--contig:-NODE-754-length-14082-cov-12.654951_pt1 | contig 14082 bp, 11 predicted proteins | sample MGYA00241266_ERZ501171 | MGnify/ENA primary metagenome ERZ501171 (study PRJEB25962, sample SAMEA2042501) | human gut metagenome | biome: human gut; feature: human-associated habitat; material: faeces...
CCTGTTAAATCCAAGCGCCACTACCAGAATAAGTACCATATATAATATAAATAGGGAACGCAGTGCGTTCCCTATCTGTTTATTACTTGTAACCTATAGGATGGTTATCCAGATACTTTCGTCTCGGTCGCGCGCCGCTGTCATGGCGTTGATGAGCCGCTGCAGCCAGATGCGGGAGTTCACTACCATGCCCTCGAACTTGTTCTCTCCCACAAGGATGCAGCCTTGCGTATCGTCAGGATAATTGCCTGCATGGATGCGGATGCCCTCGAAATTCGGCACGCCCACCAGCAATGGCAACCAACGCTTGAATCTTGGAGAATACGATATGACCACAGGATAAGTACCCTCAGGAATGGCAGTATGGCCAGGTACCTTACGAGCCTTCACGCCGCTCTTGCGGCTATAGCGGGCATCCACTTCCTCTGGCTTTAGCTTGATACCCAGCAGATTACGCCATGTAGGCTCCATGGTATCACAGAGATATGTATCCTTGGATAGCAGCTGGCTGTCAAAGGTATGAACCAATGTACACTTGTCGTCTTTCTTCTTGCCGGGCAGCGAGTTACGATTTACACTACTATCGGTCAGCAGATAGAGTCTGCCGATGGTATAAGTTCCCTTTTTAGCTATACGCTTTAATATTATTTCCATTTTGTTTGAATGTTAAGTGTTAAACTATTTTACGTTGAAACCTCTCAGGTCGAGTCCGTCAGAACGGAATAATAGCTTCTTAAAACTGAATAACTGAATACTGAGTACCTTTCCGCCCTGCTCTCCGTCAGCTCCGTCGGCATTTGCTCCCTTCGGAGGAATTTTCTCTATATAATGGCGGTACACCCAGTTTCTCAGCATCTTCGCCGTACCCTTCTTGTCGAAGTCGTTCTGCAGACGCACCATTTCAGCCTGCGTGTAGGTGAATGTGTCAGGCAATTGCTGCAGCAGGTTGGCTGGTCCTCGCTTGCTCGATTTCTCTCCTGCCTCATTAGCCTTGGCTATGCCTGCACCAAAGAAAATCATCTTGCACCACAGGTCGTAGCTCTCGCTCCATCTGATGAACTCTTCTATTTCGGGTTCCCATTTGCAGCCGTTTGCCACGTATAGCACGCAAGCCTTGAGGAAGGCAATAACGTTGCCACGGAAGGAGAGATTCTCGAACACCCTGTTTTGCGACATGCGAGAAAAGTCGGCGTTCTCATCCTTCAACTTTTCTGCCAGGGCGAAAGCCTCAGCACAGTCTATCCTACCCGACGCCTTGCACAGATTCTCTATGTACGGTCTGAGCGCCTCTCTGAAAGCATCGTCGTATTCGCCGTATACTGGCATTTCGGCACCGATTTCCCGCTCTGGGATGGTACAGAAGTTGATGCGGCTGATAGGTCCGTCGGTGAGCACCTTTGAGAAATATCGCTGCCCCAGTTGGACGGTGGTCGATGCATTCCAGTTGAACCGGATGGTGATGCGCTCGGTGACGCTCGATGTACCCACGCGAGTCTGACCGTATTGGTTGCCCGGATCAAAGGCAAGGCACATGATCTTGAACTGCTGGTTGCCCTGTCCCTTGAGGGCGTCGAACTGGTCTATCTCATTGAGCGATGTATAGAGAAAATGTTCCTGAGCCTCAGCCGTGCGCATGACGAATGCCGGATTGGTCATATCGGCGTCTATCTCCTGTATGATGAGGTTTTCCGGGCGCTTGCGCTTATCCTTGTTGGCGCCCTTGCGTGTCACCTCCTCTTTCCATTCCTTCTCCCGTTGCAGGTTCTCACGGTCACGCTGCCTGATGTCCTCCATAATCATGTTGATAGGCATCTGCACACAGTTCTTGCCTGCGCCCGTACCCGCCAGCAGACAGCACATCAGGGTAGCCTCATGCTCCACATTGTCGATGTACTTGAAGGTGGTCTTGCAGAGGTGTGTAGCAAGTGGCGGGAAGATGGCGTGTGCCACGGCTGGCTTGTATACGTCCGGTGTCTTCGATAACAGCAGCTCCACGAGTTTCGGGAGATGTTCGGGTATCGGAGGCGGTACTAATTTATCATCTTCCGCATTAATATCCGTGCCGCCCTCGGAACTCTCGGTTTTTAACGACACGGCATCCTTCTGGGAGGACTTCTCTGCCTGGGCATTGATGCGGATCACGGCTTGCGACATCGGCTTCGAACTGTCACCATATTTCGCATAGAAGTCGTGGATGAGCTGCTGGCAGTCACGTTCCTGCGAGAAGGCAGGCATCTTCTGTGCCACCACCGCCTTCAGTTCCTCTTCGGGCATCACTCTCGATGCGCCTGCACTCATGATTGCCAGGAGCGATGAGTGACGGGAGCCTGGGGTGTTGATGTCTACGTCCTTCAGACCTGCTGCATTGCGGAAGAGCTCAAAGGCTGCGAGGTTCTTGCCGGTTGCCACAGTGCCAGCATCCTGATGAGCTCCAGCAGGGCTGAGATGAGCAGCATGAGCAGCATTGCTATCACAAGGTTGGGCAGGCTGAATAGCAGAGCCAGCAGAAACAGCGTGATGGCTGTCAGAGCCCGAAAGTCGATGGTCTTGAACATTTTGTTGAGTGTTGAGTTTTGAATGTTGAATGTTGAGTGGTTTTGGCTGGGTGCCTTGCTGGATTCTTCCGTCGATGGTAAGCTCACGGTCCAGGTAGGCTTGTCTGCGCCTCTTCAGCTCTTCCTGTGGCAGCACCTCGTACCAGTGGGGCGAGCGATAGATTTCCGACTCCTTGTCGGTGATGAAGAGCATGCGTTCTGGCGTGATGCAGCTCTCGTCGTAGGGCACGCCCAGTGCCTCGCAATAGGCTCGTTGCGTCTCCTCGATAGTCATGCCGACGGGCATGCGGATGTCGATGTGCAGCTTCTTGCGGGCTGAGTACTCCAGGTGCAGCAGGGCTCCATTCCAGATGGTATCGCTGCAGTTCAGCTCTCGTGCCTTCTCTATCGCCTTGTCCACATATTCCTTGTCGTCCACGTCGATGGTGGTTTGGAAGAGGAAGCTTTCGGGCACGGCATTTTTCTGCGAACGCCTGTTGTCTCGGAACTGGTAGTAGTGAGCGCAGCGGAAGGGCAGCTGCTTCTTCAGTTCATCGTTACCCCCACGGATGGCAGCTACCAGGTCTGCCATCCAGGGATAAGCGATGGTCTTGTCGTAGACCGAGAGTGGCTGGGAGCTTACGCTCCCTTTATTGCCATTCTTGTACGGATTATATGCTATAATATGTTCCATTTTTTTTGAATGTTGAGTGTTGAATTTAATGTTGAATGTTGAGTGTTGAGTATTGAATGTTGAATTGCCTAACGGTCGCAAGGGCGCTAGCCTAATTCAACATTCAACATTATACATTAAACATTCTCCTTGAATCCGGCAATCAGTTCCTTGTGCTCTACCTTGAGGTAGCGCAGTATGTCCTGCTTGTCCAGGTCACGGCTGAAGGTATAGTTTACCTGCACCGTGCGCTTGGTGGTGCGCACCACGGCATGCTTGGTCTTGAAGATTTCCTCGAAAAGCTTCTCGCCCGTACGTTCATAAGGCTTGAAGTCGAACTCGTCGCCTCCCTTCTCGCCAGAGCATACCATTCTGCCCGGTATCACCTTAGGTTGTTCACAGATAACCTCGGTATCGTTCCATGGCGCCTTGCGGAAGGCGATGGTACCGTTTTCCTCACTGATGATGGCTCCGTCCACCTTCTGGGCGTTGAGGAGCTGCTTCTTTGCTGCTTGTTTCATAATTGTAATCACTTGTTTAAAAGATGAATAATGTTAGTTGATTCGCGTATCGTTGATATACAGGCCGTCGGCAGCATATCGGATGTCCATCGGCTTTTTCAGAGGGTCATAACAGACTCTTTTCATCATGACACATTCATGACACCAACATCTGTCCTCGTCCTCCATCACAGGCTGGATAAAATCCTTAACCCACTTGTAAAACAACTTACGCTCAGGATCCTTCGAACAGCCTATCGTCATATCTCTCACCACCTGAGAGTCTACGAATGTCATACTTCTCCAAGCCAATTTACTATTTCGATTTACCTTGTCAGCATTGCCAAAGAATTCACCGAAAAACAAACGAGGTTTAAAATCCTTCGGAACCTTTTTGGTTTCCGCTTCCACGTATATTTCTACCACTTTTCCCTCCGTGTCGACTAATACTGGGAACAATTTATCTCTGCCGATATCTGTGATGGCAACCAGGTCCTCGATGCAAAAGAACAATCCTTCTTCGTTGTTCACCACTCTCAATCCGCCAAACTGCGGATGATAAAACACATAAGCGTTTCCTTCCATATTTATATATAATGTTTATGAGTTGGACTGCGAGATATTCGCCAAATTTCAGTTTCAGGAACGGTACCGGATTCCTATAAACAAAAAACGCCCGCAACCAGACTTTACTTGCCTGATTACGGGTGCAAAGATAGGGCAAAAACACCTTTGGGAAAAATAGGAAAAATAGGATTAATATTTGTCCCATAAAAAAAAATCATCTATGGGCAAAGAAATCTGCTACTTTATCATCCATTTCCTGATTTTTTATGTCCTCACAATGATTGAAGACATTGTTGAACGATTTAATCGTAGCTTCTCTTCGTATATTGCAATCCTCAGTAAGAAATCTATAAATGGCATTGGCACTAACGATGTGCTGCGGTGCCAGGATGCCTTTTCTTCTCCAATATCTGATAAACGCAAATATTGCGATATTCAATGGTGAAGACTTGCTCGCACTGGTAGACATAGAATTTAGGCCATTTAGGGTGAGAAATTCTATAAATAAAGAGGCTTGCTCGGCGGTGGTCTCTTCATCTTTTAAAGAAGATGCTTCATCAGACACAAAAAGGTATTCTTTTTTTCGGCCGATTCTGATACCATTATCCAATGGTTTTCTATTCCTTTGCTCCAGGTATTCATAATAGCCATCCAGAGTGGCGATATAAGCATCAAGCCTAGGAAGTTCAGCTTCAACCAAATGATTGTCTATTCTGTTAAAGGTCTCCAAGTATCGACGTAATACGAGCGCATCATGATAATCTCTTTCCTGCATGGCAACATCTACCAGTAAGTGTGCGTGTATGCTCATATCCATAGGAGGGAACGCCTCAAATTGTAAGTATACTCAATAAACTTGCTGTTGCCATTCAATTGAATGACCACGCAAAAAAGGCCGAATCGCCCATACTCTAGTATCAAGCGCACAAGCTTGATTATAAATCTCCCCATAATTCGAAATTTATAATAGTTAGTAATTTAAGTTCTTTGTCGCTCGTTCCTTAGTAGAGGACGTTAGAATTTGTTTGCGCTAACAATTTTGCTGGTACAAGCAAATGCTAGGAGAACTATAAGGGAATACACCCTTAGGGGACAGTTGGTCTCCGATTTCATCATTTTTTACTTTCTTTTTTTTAGGTATTTATTTATAGATTAGAACTAGCCTCAAAATGAGTTCGCTAACACATAGTGAGGCGGAAAAACTCACTTATATTTACTTCATAAAAGCCAGCAAGTCCTTTCCCTTATGCATAAGGTTGAGAACCACTACGGCTTGCATTCCGTAAATTTTCTTATATCTTTCTTTCATCTCATACAGCATGGTAAGCTTGGATTCCCTTTCCCTTACATATTTCTTATAGTTCTCCACCGCCTCTATTTCTTGGTAAAGATAATAGCCGATGATGTAGCAGAATTGCCTGATGGTCTCAAAAGATTTTGAGGTATCTTGCTGTCTTAGTTCTCTAATGGTATCGTAAGAAGGTCCAAACTCCAATTTTATTATTGTGGGGGTTGTGATTTCCTCCACTAGTATGTGGTCAAGGAGTGCTCCCACTTCCTTGACAACCTTGCCTCTCATATAGCCGTCGGCATATGAATTCATGTAACTACGTCCTTTTCCCATAATTTCTTTTTTAAATTTCGGTGTGAAATTACAAAGAAAGAGCGAAATAAAAGGGTGTACTACGATTCCTTAATCCGTAATATGAGTACTATTATTTTTCTGATTTTTAGTTTTTTGACAAAAAAAGAGGGAAAAGTGAGCATTTTTGCAGCATCACTTCTCCCTGTTACTTTTATGGAATTTGTATGGTAGGTGCAGCACTCTGCACTGCTTATTTCTTTCTAGAATTCTCCTCCTGCTATCTCGAAGAACTTGCCGAAGAAGCCCTTGATTCTACCAAGTACCTTTTGCAGCTTGCCCTCTCGGTTGGCGTTCGGATCGAATGGATTGATAGGTGGCATGATGGCGTTCAACTCCAAACCACCCTCTGGCACGTAACCTCGCTCCCAGGCGGTCTCTATGAACTCCTTGGCGGGACCTTCCTTCAGGTGCTCCTCGCTCACGATGCGTTCAAACTCCTTGCGCTTCTCTGCATCCACGTATTTCTTCCATTTGTCAGTAACCTCGCTATCCGGAGTAAGACTCTCGATGAATCGGTTGATGAGGTCTTTCTTGTCTCGCAAGTCTGGGCTGGAGTCGATTGCCTTGTTGATTTGGATAGTCAGCTCGGCGATGTCGGCACGGTCGCCCTGCATCTGCTGCACGAGGAAGAGGATGTAGTCGATGTTCACCTCCACTTGCTTCACCAGCTCCATCTCAAACTCAATGTCGTCGTTGATGTTGGTCTTGTCGCCGCTCTCTGCGTTCTCCTTTGCCCAGTCTCTCAGCGAGAGGTAGATGCTCGTATAGTCCTGCAGGTCTCGCTCGCTGAGGGGGTCTTGCTCGGCAAACTGGTCGAAACTGGTAAGCAGGTTTCTTATCTTCAGAATCCCGCCGAAGAGCTTGATGAATTGCTTCTTGTCCGCATCGGTGAGTGGCATCTCGCCTGGCTGTGCCAACTCTCTCAGCTCTTCGAGATATTCGGTATAGCCTTTTACGTGCTCCTGTCTCTCCTCGCCGTTTTCTTCTTCCGTCACCTCGTCGTAGCCATCGAAGTAGTCTTCGAATGGGCGCAGGATGCTCACGCCCTTGGCGGTAGGGTCGCCGAAGAGGGCGAGGCACTTGTTGGTGGCATCCTCCAGATTGCGGAAGCATACGATGTTGCCATAGGTCTTTACCGAGTTCAGGATGCGGTTGGTGCGGCTGTAGGCTTGCAGCAATCCGTGGTAGCGCAGGTTCTTATCCACCCACAGCGTGTTGAGCGTGGTGGCGTCGAATCCTGTCAGGAACATATTGACCACTATCAGCAGGTCTATCTCTCTGTTCTTCATGCGCTGCGACACGTCCTTGTAATAGTTGGGGAACTTTTCCGAAGAGGTATCGTAGGCGGTGTTGAACATCAGGTTGTAGTCCTTGATGGCTGCCTCCAGGAAGTCCCGGCTGCTCTGGTCGAGTCCGTCGGTGGAGTCGTTGTCCTCGTCTTCCTCGCCGTCGGCTGCTTCCTCGTTGGGTGCATAGCTGAAGATGGTGGCTATCTTGAGCCGCTTGTTCTCGGGCTGCTCTGCCTGTAGCTCTTTCAGTTTGTTGTAGTAGAGCTTGGCAAAGTCGATGCTCTGCACGGCTAAGATGCTGTTGAATCCGCTGAGTCGTGTCTTCTGTCGCTCTTCCTCCACCTTTTTCTTCTTGTCGGTCACCACTTCCTCTATGTTGATGAGTTTGCTGAAAGTGTAGCTGCTGGCACGCTTGGTCTGCTGGTCGAAGTGGTCTAATATGTATTGTGCCACATTAGTGATGCGGCGGTCGTCCTTCAGCGCCTCCTCTTCTTCGATGCCCCAAACCTGGTCGTCCTTCACGTTCTCCTTCTCCTTCATGGTAGAGATGTATGCCACACGGAATTTCAGCACATTGTGGTCTCTGATGGCATCAACGATGGTGTAGGCATGCAGACGCTTGCCAAACACGTCTTCGGTGGTTTTCAGCGTACCCTTGCTCGAAGCGGAGATGTTCTCCACGAAGATTGGCGTGCCGGTGAAGCCGAAGAGGTAGTATTTCTTGAATCGCTTGGTGATGGCGGTGTGCATGTCGCCAAACTGCGAGCGGTGGCACTCATCGAATATCATGACCACCTCCTTGCGGTAGATGTCGTGATCGGGGTTTTTCTTGATGAAATTGGCGAGCTTCTGTATGGTGGTGATGATGATGCGGCTCTTGCTGTTGTTCAGTTGCTTTTCCAGTTCCTTGGTCGAGGTGTTGCCGTTGGCAGCGCCCTTCTGGAATCGGTCGTACTCCTTCATCGTCTGGTAGTCGAGGTCTTTTCTATCCACCACAAACAATACCTTTTCTATGTAAGGCAGTTTGGAAGCGAGCTGTGCCGCCTTGAAGGAGGTGAGGGTCTTACCCGAGCCTGTGGTGTGCCAGATGTAGCCGCCAGCGTCTCTTGTGCCGTAGAGCTTGGCGTTGTGGGCTATCTCTATCTGGTTGAGCAGTTTTTTGGTGGCTGCTATCTGGTATGGGCGCATCACCATCAGAATCTTTTGGTCGGTGAAGACGCAAAACTTGGTAAGGATGTTCAGCAGGGAGTGGCGGGTAAGGAAGGTAGCCGTGAAGTCCTCCAGGTCGCCGAGCACCTTGTTCTTGGCATCTGCCCAGTAGCTGGTAAACTCAAACGAGTTGCAGGTCTTCTGCCGTGGCTTCTTGCCCTGTTTGGCTTGTTCCCGGATATGACTGTCTCGGGTAGTGTTGCTATAGTACTTGGTCTCCGTGCCGTTGCTGATCACAAAAATTTGCACGTACTCGTAGAGCGAGCACCCTGCCCAGAACGATTCCCTGCCGTAGCGGTTTATCTGGTTGAAGGCTTCCTTCAGGCTCACGCCTCGGCGTTTCAGTTCGATGTGAACCAAGGGCAGACCATTCACGAGGATGGTCACGTCATAGCGGTTTGGTCGCTTGCCGTCGTTAACCTCGTATTGTTTGATTACCTGGGTGTAGTTGTGGTGAGGGTCTTGCTGGTCGATGAGGTAGATGTTTTTCTGCGTGCCATCGTCAAGGGTGAAAGCCTTGATGTTGTCACGCTGAATAGTCTCTGCCTTGTCAATAATACCCTTACCCTCGTTGGCGATTTCCGCCTTAAAGAAACGCTCCCACTCGTTGTCGGAAAAGTGGAAGTCGTTGAGTTTCTCGAGTTGTTGACGAAGATTCTGTATCAGCTCGTCCTCGTGGTGGATATGGGCATACTCGTAGCCCTGTCGCTGTAGCTGGGCTATCATTCCCTGCTCCAGCTCTGCCTCGCTTTGGTAAGCCTCGGCACGAGGGGTGGTACGCTCGTATTGGGCTACCACCGTGCTCTGGGGGTTCTCTGAAACTATGTCGTTTTGCATTTTCATTTGCAATGTTGAATGTTAAGTGTTAAATGTTAAGTTAGGCTGCGCCCTTGCGCTTGAAGGTAAGCAGCTTGTCTCTGTAGTGCTCGTACTGCTGGCGGCGTGCCGCGATTTCGGCAGGGAGACCAGACTGGAGGGAAGTGGTCAGGGACTCGAAGCGGTCGAGGATGGAGACGATACGATGCTGTTCTTCCAAAGATGGAATTGGAAGGGTGATTTTTTGTAAATCAGCAACCTTTATATCTATTACTTTTACACCTCTTGCATATTTCTTCTTTTGTTGGAAGAAATTCTCTGTCTGTAGAAGATAAGCTATATATTTAGGATTCTCATGATGCGAAAAAACACACGCATGGCCACCTGTCACTATGTCTTCCTTACCGAGCCAAGCCACAGTTTTACATACATCTTCAACATTTTCACTAGTACATGCAATGATTAAATCACCAGGGTGAACAGGCGTAAGTTTTCTTGCCACATTTTCCGAGCAATATGTTAGCGTTTTGTCCGTGAAAGTATTAAATTTTGTGTAAATCTGTCCGTAATGGATACAACCAACTCCTGATTCTGTAAAGTCTTTTTTCTGCAATCCGTTACCACGAATGAAAGTACCGACTTCACTCATTTTCTTCCACTTTACTTCTTGCCCCCCCACATTCTCGAACGAGAGCAGCTTGTCACGATAGTACTCGTATTGTCGCCTGCGGCAATCTAGCTCTGCTTCTAGCTCTGCTTCTAGCGAAGTGAACTTGTCGAGGATGCGGACTATCTCGGTTTGCACCTTGATTGGGGGGAGAGGGATCTCAAACTTTTCAATAGAACTACCATGAACATGAGGAACCCCACTACCTTTTTTTGTCGCAAAAATCTTTTGTTGAATATTCTTTAAAAAATAATATACAAATTTAACCACAAGCCTGTCATCAGGTTCTACAGAAAAAGAATCTGAGAGAAATACAGGAATAGTCCAATAGCTGACAAAACCGGCATATGCCCCCGAACCAGCAACCACAATAGTCTCGCCCGTTCTGTTTGCCTCGTTATGATAATAAGCTGGTTTTTGACCACCAGCCAAAACAGGTACATCTCCAGGAATTGCATTTTTTGCAGTAATTGTTGTACCTCTTTTAAAAGAGCAACAATCCCCCAACTTCACGAACTCCACTCCATCCGGGCAAAGCTCCTGAATCAAAGTTTCAAGATTTTTCATGCTGCACCTCCTTCCAACTGCATTACAATCTCGTCAATATCTTTTCTCAGCTGCTCTTCTCTCATCACAATCTCAGAGATACGAGTATTCAGCTCCGTAATGTCGATTTTCTCACGAGTGTCCTCCTGCTCCACGTATGTAGAGACAGAGAGGTTGTAATCCTCCTCGGCAATATCGGCTGTGGTCACCACATGAGAGAAGTGAGCAATCTCCTCCTTATTCATGTAGGTATTGTATATCTTTGAGATATTCTCGGCAGAAAGCTTATTCTTGTTGCCTTCATGGATAAACTCATTGCTGGCATCAATAAAACAAACTCGGTTATCAGCCTTGTTCTTCTTCAATATCAAGAGGCAAGTGGCAATGGATGTGCCAAAGAAAAGATTCTGTGGCATCTGAATGATGGTATCCACAAAGTTGTTGCTTACCAAGTACTTGCGTATCTTCTGCTCCGCACCGCTACGATACAACACACCAGGGAACTCTACGATGGCAGCCGTGCCTTCGGCACTCAACCAACTGAGCATGTGCATGGTGAAGGCAAAGTCTGCCTTGCTTCTTGGGGCGAGCACGCCAGCAGGAGAAAAACGAGGGTCGTTGATGAGCGTGGCATCGCTATCACCATCCCAAGGCACGGAATATGGCGGGTTGGAGACGATGGCATCGAATGGCTCGTCGCATTCGTGCAGCGGATTTTTCAAGGTGTCGCCGTTCTGAATGTCGAAATGGTCGTAGTTCACATTGTGCAAGAACATGTTCATACGACAGAGGTTGTAGGTTTTCATGTTGATCTCCTGACCATAGAAACCATCCTTTACGTTCTTGGCACCCACCACACGGATAAAGTTCAAAAGTAAAGAGCCTGAACCACAGGCAGGGTCATACACCTTGTTGACACTCTGGCGTCCTGCCGCAGCAATCATCGCCAAGAGATAGCTTACATCGCCAGGGGTATAGAACTCGCCTCCCTTGGTACCCGAATTGAGGGCGTACATCTTGATGAGGTGCTCGTAGCAAAGACCGAACACGTCAATGCCGCTCTCGATATACTTGTCAAAGTTGAGGTCTCGGATGCTCTCCAAGAGTGTAGTAAGCAACTCGTTGCGCTCGGCAACGGTAGCACCTAGACCTTGGTCGTTGGTATTGAAGTTATTGAAGAGTCCATTCACGTCGTTCTCGCTCGGTTTTCCTACGGCACTGTTTTCGATGGCACGGAAGTTATTGCTCAGCGTAGTGTTCAGCTCCGTGTTATTCTTGGCTGCGTTCGCCACATTGATGAAGAGTTGTGAAGGGAGGATAAAGAAGCCTTTGGCATTGATGATTTGCTCTCGTGCGTTCTCCGCCACCTCATCGCTCATGTGGGCATAGTCGGCGTTCTCCACGCCAGCATCACGCATCAGCTGGTTGCAGTAGTCGGTGATGTTCTCGGAAATGAATCGGTAGAAGAGACCGCCCAGGGTATAGTCCATAAACTGCACAGGGTTCACCTTGCCTCCATGTACCAGATTGGTGGCCATCTTCCAAATCATGTTGCTAAACTCGGTCTTCAACTCCTCTGTACGAGGGTTGATATTGATATTTTCTGCCATAAAATCTTAGTAAATAAAGTAATTCTGATTCTTTATATCTAGGTTTACACTCACGTTATTTTTCTTTTGGAGAGAAGCTGAGTGTAAACACATTTCCCCCTGGTAAATCCTCCAAGGTGATCACCCACTCTATCTCCCCACTCTCTGGGTCGACATCAATAGCATACGCCGTGCCCTCCTGCTGTCCGTCGAAGCGCACGTCGAAGCGCCAGAGACCGTTCTTCAAAATCTGGTCTCTGGTAATCTTGATGGTTGAAATCTTGGAGATATCTATGTCGAGGCGCTTGGCTATCTCCTGATAGCTAAGCACCCATCGGGTCTTACCATTAGAAAGATATTCATAGGCGATGCCATCCTTGGTGAAGCCGATACCCTCAGTATCGGTAATGGCATAATAACTGGGAGCCTCGCTGTCGGCAGGTGGGCTGACAATCGGGTCTTCGATATCGGAGCTTACATCATCCTTGCTGCAACTGGCAAGGGCAAGCGTAAAAAATGCGGCTACAAGAGCCAGCTTCCCCAATATGGGGGGGGTAAATCTACTGATAATCATAATGTTATCGTTTTATTATCACTTATGTGGCAATATACCACACCACAAAGTTACGATTTCTTTTGGAAACTGCCAAGGATTTCGGGAGAAAGTTTCGAAAAAAGTTATTTTTGGATGCAACCCAGTCGCCATGTAAGGGCCCTTGGCGATTGCCATTATAACCAGGGCTTAGAATGCCTAAAGTGTACTCAGTACTCAGTACTCAGTTTTTTTCGCGATAGTTACCTTATCTATGGTTACAGATTGTAAGTAATTATTTTATATTATATATTATTATATATATATATATATATATAATATATAATATACTATCTATACAGAGGATGGTAACAACAGCGAAAAAAACTGAGTACTGAGTACTGAGTACGTTTCCCGTAATCGGGTATTACTTCGTAATGTGCTGATTTATATAGCAAAACATAGTTTTCTCTAACAAAAAAACATAGAGATGCACCGCATAAACATAGAGTTTGTTTTTTAAGCTAACTTTCAAATCGTAAGTTTGCTGAAAATCGCTCCTTATCACATGTCTAAATTTGGTAGGTACCGGATTTATTCGTATCTTTGCACCAGCAATCGAAGGAAATGCCTTAGGTGCCTGAAGGCGGTCTTCTCTTAAGACCTACACGGGTTATAAAAGATGGCAGGCGCCGGTCATCAATGAAGACCCCGAAAACGGCAGGAACGGGGCGTTCTGGGGAGTTGCAAAACAAAGGACTCTAAACATACTACAAACGACTATGATTAATTACAGCATCGTAATGCGTAGCGTGAACGCAAATCTTCTGGAAATCAACCAGGCTAAGTCACGCATCAACCAGGCAAAGAAGGAGGGTACAACCCCTGACCCAAAGGACCTGGAACTCGTGAAGACTGAGAAGCAGAATGCTTTCGCCATCTCACAGTACACCGACATCATGACCATCGAGAAGTTTGCCAAGCACATCACCTCTCATGGCAGTGTTTATTCGAGAGCTGACATCAGCGCCATCCTCTACATCGCCGTAGACTGCATGCGTGAGATGTTGCTTGAGGGCAAGAAAATCCGTCTGGGCGATCTCGGTGATTTCTCTCTCCTTCTCACCTCGAAGGGTGCTGAGGATGCCGACAAGTTCACCGCACAGAACATCACCGGTGTGAAGGTTCAGTGGGAGCCTGGTCAGGAGTTCAAGAACCTTCGCGATGACGCCGAGTTCAACCTCGTAGCCAGCCGCAGTGCTCAGGCAGCCGTTATCAAGGCGATTAAGGAGGGTAAGACCAACGTTGACCTCAACGCCCCAACTACTCCGGATAATACGCCAGGCGGTTCTACCCCAGGTGGTTCAAACACCGGTCAGACCGGCAGCGAAGGCCAAGGCTCTGAATCAGGCGGCGGTACTGGCGATACTGGCGACGGCCTTGAATAGCCCAAGGATAGACTGGCTAGGGTGCTAGCCCCTAGTCCAGCCTATCCGCCCACAAAAAATTCAACAT
>ENA-OOQP01000755-OOQP01000755.1-human-gut-metagenome-genome-assembly--contig:-NODE-755-length-14066-cov-2.967383_pt1 | contig 14066 bp, 15 predicted proteins | sample MGYA00241266_ERZ501171 | MGnify/ENA primary metagenome ERZ501171 (study PRJEB25962, sample SAMEA2042501) | human gut metagenome | biome: human gut; feature: human-associated habitat; material: faeces...
CACTGTGGCTACCGCAGACATACTGTGTCCGCGAAACAACAGCTCATGATCCTTGATTTCCCCTTTGCCGATTACCTTTGCTGTGGGACATCTTCTTGCCATCTGTCCGAGATTTAAATTGGAACCATAGGCAATGTACTTCTTTCTTCTTTCCACTTTTCCTTACCTCCTTTTCCTATAATGACAGATTCATGCCGTGCTCCTGGCACTCCTCTGCCTCCTCCATTGGTTCTTCCTGCACCGCCTCTTCCGATGCTCTTAAAGATTCCTCCTTTTCCTTTTTTGCCTTTAGTCTTTCTTTTTGCTTCTCTGCCTGTGCCGGGTCCTTCCATGCAATACCGCCCTCAAGATTTTCAAGCAGGAACTTTCTGGCTGTCTTAAACTCATCCCCAATCATGCCAAGCCGTAAGAGCCATGTGCGGAAGGTATACTTCTCATTGGTGCTGGTCGTCTTTCTGGTGGCAGCGCAGGTCTGGTTTAATGCCTGCCCGGAAATGGCAAGACAAAACTGTATGTAAGTCTTTACCTTCCCTGCATGAGTTGTGGAGTTAAACAGTCGGAACTCTATGGTTTCTTTCTGGAACACACTGTGCAGGTTCAGACAATGGTATCTGCTGTCATGGTAATGCCTGTGACTGCCATCGTTCCCCTTGTACCAGATGTTGCTGACCTCCGCCAAAGTCTTTGGTTTCTTCCGGTTCAGAGTCTGCAAAAAATCCTCTTCTACTTTCTTGCAATAACGGTGTTCACGGTTTACATCCACCTGCAATGCCTTATAAATCAAATCCTCTTTGCTGTACATGATATTGGTGATATTCCGGAGTGTCTTCGCATTATGGGGTGCGGCATTCACATGAACATGAATGCCACACTTTTCCCCTGCAATGGCTCCTGCATGACGAAGCTGCCTTACAATTTCCTGAATGGTTGGGATGTCTGCATATTCACAGATAGGGGATACAAACTCTACTTTGTATTCATCCCCGGCAGAAGTTCCATCCTTTCTTCTTGCCACAATACTGGAATCATACGTAACCTTCCACTTTCTTCCCTGATTGTCATAGACACTGTATTCCTCATAATACCCACCATCATATTGACAACTGCTTCCCAGATATTTTGCTATAACCTCCGCCGCTTTCTGTCTAGTCAGACCGGTCAGTTCAATTTCAATCCCGAATTTCTGCTCCCGCATATCCATAACTAGCGACCTCCGGCACTACCAAACAGCTTCTCCTTGTACTCCGGTGCATGTACCATCAGGTTGTATCTTTCATTGCCACACTTATAAAGGCACACACCTCGCTGGGGATAACGGATGAGATTATACTCACTCTTCTCAAGCTGCAAGGTATCGATGTAAAACTTGGCATCGATGTTACCGGCATTGAATAAAAAGGCATGTGTCGGGATGGAGAACAACGGTTTTGTATATTCACGGATACCGTCAATGTTGAAGTCCTCCAGATTCTGGCTGGCAAGGATGACTGCACTGTCCTTTTTACGAACACGTTTCATGAAGTTACGGATGTATTCCACCGCAGTCAGGTTGGTTAAGAACAGATAAAACTCATCGATACTGGCGGCAGTATGTCCGTTTGTCAACAGTTCATTGGACATGTAGGAAAGGATGTTAAACAACATGGCATAGAAAATATTTCCTACATTGCTGATTTAAATTCTTTTTAGTTTCAGATATAACTCTACCATCTGCATAGTTTCATCAATACTTCTGCTTTCATCTTTCAATAATATCTGAAAACCAGAGTGTAGGAACTTATCATAATTTTCCTGAGAATTCACTTTCTCTAAGCACGCTCGAAAATTAGCAATTGCTGCATCCGGATTCTTTTCTTTTAACAATAACTGATAAAGAAACTGCTTTTCACTATCAGGTCTGTCAAAAAATCTTGATACTGAAATGGATGGATCCGCTAACATAATCAGCACATGGTTCTTATCAGTAATTTTTCCAAGAGTCTCTAAAGAGATATTCGTATCTACAAATATCTTTTTATCCGTCGTCTTTACAAGATCCTCCAATATTCGCAGTTCCAATATTTCACACTCTTTAGCTACATCTTCAATCCATTTTGCATATTCATCCGGGGTTCTTCTGATAAAGTCCGCCCAATCCTTTAGATTAGCTGTATATCCAAGATTCGGAAACTCATTCCAATCAAGACCACCCATTAAAGATTCGTGATAATTTTCCTCACAAGCAATGCCGTCATATTTTTCTGCCAGTCTTTTTACCATCGTGGATTTGCCCGCATATGCACTACCGTTAAAAAAATATACATTCTCTAAATCCATACCTATATTCCTTTCCATTTTATAATCCAAAATGTTTCTCTATAATTTTTAAAGTACCCTCTACAGTATCGTGATCCGTTCTTTCTAAAAACTTAAAACCACTTTCCAACATATTGCGTCTTTCCTGTTCATTATCCAAATTAAGTGCCTCAATAACATTATCTAACAATTCTTTTCCATCCGGAAAGGACAATATAAATTGATACACTTCATCCTTATCAGCGCGGTCAAAATAATGCTGTAGCTTCATTTCATCTGGTGCAAATAAAAGAAATACATGCTCATAATCACTAATTTCCTTTAAAATATCTAAAGGAATGATTCCGTCAACAATAATTTTCTGGTCTTTTGGAAAGCTTAGTAAATCGGCAATTGTAAACTCTGCTTCTTCTCTAAGTTCTGCCTGCATCCAATCTGCATACTGTCTTGGTGGTTGCGCAAAATATCCATGCCAGTCAGCACTTCTGTCAAGACTAATCGCAGGTTGTTCCTTCTCGCTAGCAACCGAAACATATTCATCATAATGATCCCCTTGACAATATCTTATAAATCCATGCTTTTCTTCTAATAATCTTGCCATTGTAGTTTTTCCGCCATAAGCTCCACCACATAAAAAATAAACATTCTTCAAATGTTCTTTGATAATATTATTTGCTATCTTCATCTATATTTCCTCCTGCTTCGCATAAAAAAAATCACTTATTGCTAAGTGATCTCAAAAAATACATATGAAAATATATCTGCATCAGAAATGCAGATTACTCACATGCGCAGTAAGACCAATTGAGATACACTAGCAACAAAAATAAAACAAAGCACAACTTTGCCGTTCATTCAAACATTGCTACAAAAACTATCTCAATCTAATTACTAACACACGTAAGCCTCCTTCCGTTACCAACTATCTATACTATATACTATGCTTTACATGATTGCAAGTTATTCCCATTTATCTGTGAATGTACATTCTTGTCATTTCTGGTTCTTCATCACCCTGAACCATACATAAGAATTCCCATCCATAATGTTCATAAAAGCCAATATGATCCGTCACCAAATATAAAGGCATTACTCCTTTATTTCTCATATCATCAACAACTTTATTTAGCAAATTCCCAGCCAGTCCATTTTTTCGATGTTCTTCTTCTGTATATACAGCACATACATTTGGAGTCAAATCTTTTCTATCATGAAAGTCATTTTCTATTACCCCAAGCCCTGCGACAATGGATTCATCATATAAGCATAGATACCAACCATACTCGGTTTTTCCCGATAAATACGCTTCCATACACTCAAGGTATGCCTCTTCCGGCACGCCCCACTTACTATGAAACCACTCAGCCGCAATAGCTACTAATTCCGGCCGTTCTCTTAATGTTATAATTTTATATTCATTCATATTGCTAATATCCTCCAATAAGATGAAAGGCAGGCTAAAATAGCCCACCTTATCTCTAATTCTTAATTAAATTCTGCATTATTATGTTTCAAAAAATCCGCTTGCTCTTCTCTTCACGACTTGCCAGACACTCTCTTTCCTTCGCGAACGATTCTTTGAATACTTTTCTCCGAAAGTGAAAACTGCTTGGCAAGACTGGCAATAGAGCTGCCACCCTGATATTTCTGGCTAATCTCGTGATTTCGCTGTATTAGGTATTGTCTTGTATCAGTATGACTCCCCCACTCCTTTTTAGATGTGCTGGGAATATATATTGCTTTTCCATTTACATATTGCTGAATAGTTTCTATTAATTCTTTTGGCAGAACCTCTTCTGCTCTAATATAGCTCATAGTATCCTCCTAAATATAATTTCTTAGGATTCATCTGAGCTTAACTATTCTTTTTATTTTAAGCTCAGACTACTGAGCCAAAACATATCTTTTTTTCATAAATAAAATGCCCCTTTCCTTTATTAAAAAGACTTCCCTAGGCAATTAACATCACCATTATTGAGTCCGCATTTTTTATAAAACTCTAGATTATCATTTATAGAAATAAGTTCTATTGTGTGAATATCTTTTACTTTAAGTTGCTCTTCTAAGGCGCTAAGCAACTTACGCCCTACTCCTTTTCTTTTCCATTTTGAAGCAACAAAAATTTCTGAAACAAAGAACATATCATAGTCTGCATAAGGATCCACAAATCCCAAAAGACCACCTATAATTTCACCGTCTTCTACTGCCACTAAACCCAAGGCTTCAAATCCGCACAAAATGGACTGTACTCTTCTTACTGCCTTTTCCTGAACCCAAGCCTCATTCCAAGGCTCCTCTGAATATGCCTGCCCCATTACTCCGGCAATTTTCTCGATATCATTTTGATTAACTACTCTTATCTCCATTTATTTACCCTCATGGCCTCGTATTACATAAAAGCGATACAATTCTTCTTTTTCATCATCAATGTCTTTGTACATTTTCTTTTCTATTAATTTGAAACCAGATTTCTCTGCTACTTTCCATGATGGTGTATTCGCATCGAGAATAGTTGCTATTATTTCAGACTCACTATATTGTTTAAAGAAAAACTGAACATATGCATTTATCGCCTCTGCCATATATCCTTTTTTCCTAAAAGGTGTTCCTATAAAATAACAAATACCAACCTTATCCACATCTTCATAATATGTAGAACCAACAGAGCCTATGACCTCTTCTGTTTCTTTTAGTATAACAGTGCAAGGTATATAATTTTCTCTTGGATTATCATTATTTGTTAATTTTAAAGCCTCTTCAATCCAATCATTGATCCACTCTGAACAATTAGCATCAAACCCAACTTGACTAAGACTCCCATCTTGAGACATACCAGAAAAGATAATCTCGTCTCCGCGCTGTATGGATCGAATAATCAATCTATTAGTTTCTAGCCACATTTAAATCACCTCTTCTGATTAAGTATAAGTTCCATCCTAATATATGAAAACCTCAATTTTAATTATAAATAAACTTGCTCCAGTATGTTTATATCATCTGAAACGCCTTCAGTGCCTCCACAATTGCCTCTTCCTTCTCCTTCGGGCACCGTGGCTGTCTAGCATCCTCCGACTTTGGCAAATTGAAATTCTCAGCCAATTCAATACCACATTTCCGTTTTACCTGAGCAATATAGAGATTCGAAACCTTCATCCCGTCATTATGCTCCGCCACATACTTCTTTATCTCCTCATATGTGGCCTTGCTCTCAGCAGAAGTGATATCCATCTCATCCATATCCAGTTTCACTTTCACATGATGTTTTGCCTCATGAAGTTTGGACAATAAACATACCGTCTCAACGTGTCCCGTCCAGGGGAACATGTCGACCGCAACACCCTTCTTCATACTATAGCCATGTTTCTTTAAGTATTCCAGATCCCTTGCCAGCGTTTCCGGGTTGCAGGAAACATAAACCACCCGCTTCGGTGCAAGCCTCACCAGAGAGCTTAAGAATGCTTCATCACTGCCGCTCCGCGGCGGATCCATGAAAACCACATCCACCGTTGTGCGTTCCTCTGCCATCTGCACCATAAACTGCCCGGCATCTTTTTCATAGAACGTGATGTTCTTCACGGCATTTCTCTTCGCATTCAGTCTGGCATCCGCCACTGCCGCCTTGTTTAACTCTACTCCAATGACCTGCTTGGCATGTTCTGATGCAATCAGTCCGATGGTGCCGGTTCCGCAGTACGCATCAAAAACCACTTCTTTTCCGGTAAGCCCCGCATATTCCATAGCTTTATTGTAAAGCACCTCTGTCTGCTCCGGATTCACCTGGTAAAAGGATTGCGGTGAAATGCGGAATGTTTTGCCACAAAGCGTATCTTCAATGTAACCTTTTCCGTAAAGCACATAGTCCTTTTCCCCCAGTACCATGCTGGTTCCTCTGTTATTTACATTCAGGACAACCGTTGTAATCTCAGGGTGTTCCTTTAAGAGTGCCTTTACAAAGTTGTTTTTGGAAGGCAAGATGGGGGATGCCAATACCAGAATAACCAGGATTTCTCCCGTATTTCTGCCGCATCGGATAAGCACATGCCGGAATAATCCAAAACCGGTGTCCTCGTTATAAGGCTTTATCTTAAATGACTTCAAAAGCTTGCGGATAGTTAAAATAATTCTGTCGGCATCCGGATTTTCCAAGAGGCAGTTGTCCACTTGCACAATTTTATGTGTTTTCTCTTCATAGGTGCCGGAAATGATATTGTGACGTCTGTCCTCACCAAACACTGCATGCACTTTATGGCGGTAATGGTAGGGATTGCTCATGCCGATAATGGGGTCAAAACTACCAAACTTTCCGCAGAGCTCCTTTACCTGCTTTTCCTTGTGTTTCAGATGTTCCTCATAGGAAACATCCAGGAAGCGGCATCCGCCGCATTTTTTGTATACCTTGCAGGGCACCGCCGGTTTCTCTTCCGGCCGTTTTCCATTTGCCGGCTTACCACTGTTCTCCGCCTGTCTCTTATTCTGCAGCTTCTTCTCCTGCCACTTATTATTTTCCTGCTGCTTCCTGTTTCCCTGCTGCTTCCTGTTTTCCTGCTGCTTCCTGTTTTCTTCTTTCATTCTTCTTCTCCCTCTGCACGACCGCAGCCGAACTGCCGGACCTGCTCCACCATATGACCGATATTGCCCTCGCCTGCAAATTTGTCCAGGTCAAAAAAGTCTTCCTCTGCCAATGTCAAAAATCCTAACGGATGTTTTTCTTCACGTAACGTCACATCTCCCCGCAGGGTTCCCACATACACCTCCACAAAACAGTCCTGATTATAATAGGTGAAATCCATCATATGCGTCAGGATTATATCCGAACGACCTATGCCGGTTTCCTCCTGCAATTCCCTGTATGCCGCATGAAAATGATTTTCCCCCGGTTCGATTTTTCCACCCACCAGATTATACTTTCCCAGATAAGGGTCCTTGGTTCTCTTGCAGAAAAGGAGCTTATCTCCTTCTTTATCAAAAACCATAATGCAATTATATCCCTGCATGGTATATCTCCTTTGATTTAAAGCATTTTTTCAATTCATATCTTTTTTCTCTTCTTCCTTTAAAGCATTTTTATCATTCTAAGCTTTTTGCTTCTCTCCCACAGCTTTTTCATAAGACATTTCCCTGAAATTTCGTGTTTTGCTTCTTTTCCATTATGTCACATACAAAATTCTGCTGCAAGAAAAAGTCAAATGACGGATACACAAAAATCCTACATAAATTCTAAATAAACCCAGCATGAATTCTACATAAACCCGGCATAAATCTAAATCCCACAAAAAAATCGCACCTTCAAGGTATTGCCCTTGAAAATGCGATTTTTCTGCTTCTTTTAAGTAGTCGGAGTGACGTGATTCGAACACGCGACCTCTGCCTCCCTAAGACAGCGCTCTAGCCAAACTGAGCCACACCCCGAAGCACAAGATGTATTATATCTTGTTTTTTTTAAAAAAGCAAGTGCTTTTTAAAATTTTTTCAATTTTTTATGTTTTTTGTATTTTTCGTACTTTTTTGCATATTTTTACGTTGCCGGAGCCGTTCGTTTACTCTGTCGCGGAAAAGCATGTATATTGTAGCTGTCAGGGGAATAAAGAAAAGCATCCCCGGCACGCCGAACAGACTGCCTCCCACCGTCACTGCTACCAGGACCCAGATGGAGGGGAGTCCCACGGAATTTCCCACCACATGCGGATAGATCAGATTTCCTTCTACCTGCTGCAGCACCAGAAATAAGACAACAAACCACAGAGCCTGAAAAGGATCTGTCATCAGAATAAGAAATGCTCCCACAGCACAGCCGATGAATGCTCCTACTATGGGAATCAGGGCCGTCATGGCAATCAGCACACTGATTACCAGTGCATAGGGAAAACGGAAAATGGTCATGGATACCAGAAACAGGCAACCAAGAATCAGGGCTTCGGTACACTGTCCGACAATGAAGTGGCTGAAATTGGAAGCCAGCAGCCGCAGAACGTACTGCACCTTATCACAGGCATGGGGCGAAAGATAGGCTTTCAGGATTCTTCTTCCCTGATCTGCTAACTTTTCCTTCTGTGCCAGAATATATATGGCAAAAATAACGGCAACAAAGCTGTCTACCACGCCGCCGATGATATTACTTGCCATTGTATAGGCAGAGGAAAGCACACTTCCCATGCCGCTCGTCAGAAACTGACTTATGTGCTTTCCTATTTCCATCCAGTCTATTTCTTCGATCTGCAATTTTTCTATCTGGGACAGGATTTCCGGATTACCTGCAAAAAGTTCTTCCAGTTCCTTAAGCACTTTTGCCGTAAATGCAGGAATCTGGGCTCCGATCATCATAAAGCTTTCCTGCAGCCTCGGAATCACAGTTACAAAAACAACGACAAAAACAGTAACAACAAAAAGGAATGCCAATAACAGGCTGATTCCCCTTTTGAGCATTCCGGTGTTTTTCCCCCACCGTCTGCCGGGAAGATTTTTCTCGATTGCCCGCATGGGCAGGTTCAGTACAAACGCAATACAGCCCCCTGCCGCAAAAGGTACCAGAATAGAAAGACACATTTCAATGCCCTTTACCACACTGCCGCTGTATATAATGAGCAGTACCAGTCCCGCCGCAAATATAAGCAATCCTCTTATCTGCTTTATCTTTTCCTTATCAAATCCCATATAAAGACCAATCCTTTTCTCACAATCCGTCTCTTCATGCAGAAATCAATTTTCATCATTCACAGATTTATGCATCCATCTTTTTCATCCGCAATCCCATGCAGAATCCTATCTTCACCATTCACAGATTTATGCATCCACCTTTTCATCCGCAATCCCATGCGGAAGGCAATTTTCATCATTCACAGATTTATGTCTCCATTGTATCATCCACAGGTGAATACATCAATCCTTCATTTCCAGCACCTTAAGCAGAAATTTCCAGACACGTTCTGCCGAAGAAATGCTTAATTTTTCTTCCGTGGTATGGATGTCCCGCATGTCGGGTCCCAGGGCAACACAGTCCAGATCATCGATTTTGGAGGCCAGAATGCCGCATTCCAGACCGGCATGAATAGCCTGCAGTTCGGGCTTTTTGCCGTACATCTCTTCGTAAACCTTAACGCATTTCTCCCGGAGCGGGGATTCCACACGGTATGCCCAGCCGGGATATTCGCCGGTAATGGTGGAAATGCCGCCGCAGAGACGGGTAATGGTCTCCACCTTGGAAAGCAGAGCATACTTGGCACTCTCTAAGCAGCTTCTGACGGAGAAGGAAGCTACGGCTTCCTTTCTTTCGGTATTCAAGGTTAAAATACCTAAGTTCAGGGAAGTTTCCACCAGACCCTCTACCTCGCCGCTCATGGCCTGCACACCGTTCGGAAATGCCAGCAGGGCGGATGCCAGACGCATGCTGCTCTCTTCATCGGCAGCCTCTTTTACCACTTCTCCCATATGCACAGTGGTAAGCTGGAAATCCGGATCCTTGGTGCAGAGCTCCGTGTGAATGTCCTTCTCTGCCTTTAAGAGAATATTCTCCAGCAACCTGCTGTGTTCTTCCGCTACAATAACCTCTGCCACCGTATGTCTCGGAATGGCATTGTCCGCAAGACCACCCTCCAGGGATACGATATGCACGGGAAATTCTTCCGCCATAAGATAAAGCAGTCTGCCCATAATCACATTGGAGTTGCCTCTTCCCTTGTCAATCATTTCGCCGGAATGTCCGCCCAGCAGTCCCTCCACGCTGATACGGTACAGCTCGCCCGCTTTTTCTTCCATGGTGAGAGGGAAAAAGCAGTTGATTCTGGCGCCGCCTGCACAGCTTGTTAAGAAAATCCCCTCTTCTTCGGAGTCGAGGTTCAGCATTCTTTTGGCCTTCAGACCGGACAGATCAATCTCCCTTGCGCCGTCCATGCCCACTTCTTCATCCACGGTAATGATAACCTCCAATGCCGGATGGGGAATATCGTCGGAAGAAAGCAGCGCCAGGGCATAAGCAACGGCAATACCGTCATCTCCGCCCAGGCTGGTGTCCTTCGCATACAGGAAATCTCCCTCCACACCCAGTGTCAGACCGTCTTTTTCCATATCTATGGCAGCTCCCGGTTTCTTAACGGCTACCATATCCATATGTCCCTGCAAGATGACTGCAGGCTCCTGTTCATAGCCCTTGCCTGCCGGCTTCTTTATGATAATATTCTTCATTTCGTCCTGTATGCAGGAAAGATTATGCTCTTTGGCAAAAGAAACCAGATAGTTGCTGATGCCTTCCACATTTCCCGAGCCATGGGGAATTTTACAGATTTCTTCAAAATAATGCCACACCTTCTGCGGCTCTTTGCCTTCTAATACACTCATAGTATGTTTCTCCTTTCGCAGCCGTTCTTCCGGATGCCTCTGAACATATATTATCCGAACATATATAAAGAAAAACACTTCCCTTTGCAACGCTCATCACAAGTCTTTGCTTTCGGGAAGTGTCTTAAACTCTTTGGGTTAATTATTTCGCATTATCAACCAAGAAGTCAACTGCTTTTCTGATGGCAAGGTCTTCTTCTACCTGCTTCTTGCCCTTTTCGCCAAGCATTTCTTTAATCTTGTCTTCTTCCATCTGATACTTTTCAGACATATCCTTGATTTCTGCTGCATAATCTTCTTCGCTTGCCTTCAGGTCTTCAGCCTTAGCGACTGCTTCGAGCACCAGTCTGGACTGGATTCTCTTTAATGCCTGAGGCTTGGTCTGATCCATAAGAGCCTGCGGTGTCATGCCGGTGAACTGCATGTACTGCTCCATGGTAAGACCCTGCATTCTCATTCTCTGGGAGAACTCTTCAATAATCTGTCTCTGCTCGGTTTCTACCATTGCGTCAGGAATATCCATCTTTGCGTCTTCGATAACGGCATCGATAACAGCCTCTTCCTTTGCAATCTTTGCAGCGTCTGCTTTCTTCATCTCTAAGGATTTCTTAACGTCTTCCTTGTATTCTGCCATGGTATCGAATGCGGAAACTTCGCTTGCGAATTCATCGTCTAATTCAGGAAGCTCTTTTTCTTTGATATCCTTAATCTTACACTTGAAGGTTGCAGGCTTTCCTGCTAAATCCTTTGCATGGTAATCTTCGGGGAAAGTAACGTTTACTTCTACTTCCTTATTTAACTCAGCGCCGATTAACTGCTCTTCGAAGCCGGGAATGAAAGAACCGGAACCGATGGTTAAAGGATAATCGGTACCCTTGCCGCCTTCAAAAGCCACGCCGTCTACGAAGCCTTCAAAATCCAGAGTGGTAATGTCGCCGTCTTTAACAGGTCTGTCTTCTACGCTGATGGTTCTTGCGCTGTTTTCTCTTTCCTTTTCAATCTGTGCGTTGATTTCTTCTTCTGTAACAGCGAGATCTGCTTCGTCTACCTTGATGCCCTTGTACTTGCCGAGGGTAACTTCCGGCTTTACGGCTACTTCTGCGGTAAAGATGAAATCCTTGCCCTTTTCAATCTGGGTAACATCAATCTTGGGAGCGGATACGATTTCTTCTTCACATTCATCCAGTGCTTTTTCGTAAGCATCGGGGATCAGTTCATTGGCTGCATCTTCGTAGAAGATTGCGGGACCGTACATTTTTTCAATCATATTGCGAGGTACCTTGCCCTTACGGAAGCCGGGTACACTGATTTTGTTTTTGTTTTTCTGATAAGCTGTTTCCAGTGCTTTCTCTAATTCTTCAGCGGGCACTTCAATGGTAAGCTTCGCCATGTTGTGTTCTAATTTTTCTACCTGTAAACTCATTGTTACAATTCCTCCTTAAAGTCGTGGCTATAACCTATATACCCACAGTCATTTACAGATTATAGCATAAGAACGGGCGCTTGTCTATTCATTTTTGCAACTGTCCGCCAGCCTGAAACGGTTTACGGAGCCTAAAAGAGCGTGTGACTTTCCGATCAGTTCCGTACTGATGGCGGCATTCTCCTCCGAAGCCGCTGCCGTGGTCTCGATAACGGACGAAATTTCTTCTGCGCCGTTGGTGATGCTGTTTAATGCCGTCATCTGTTCCTCTACCGACTCCGTGATTTCCAGCAGCTTGTCCTTGGATACCTTAAAGTTGTCCACTCCGGATTTAATCACCTCTGCAGTCCGTCCTGCCACCTCACGGCCCCTGCCCACAGCTTCCTTACTGTTGGCAATCAGCCCGGCAATGGTATTGCTTGCCTCCGCACTGGCGCCTGCCAGCTTTCCGATTTCTTCCGCCCCCACGGCAAAGCCTCTTCCGGCTTCTCCCGCCCTGGCCGCCTCTATGGATGCATTTAAGGAAAGCAGATTGGTCTGGTTGGCAAGCTCGTTGATGGTTCCCACAATGCTGCCGATTTCATCGGAGGTTTCGTTGATACGCTCCATAGCCTCCATGAGCTGCTGCATTTTTTCTTCACCGTTGACTAACTGTTCGTTGGTGGTAGAAGAAATTTCCGCCGCCAGCTCCGCATTTTTCTGCACAATGCCAAGCTTTTCCGAAAGCACCTGAATGTTGTCGCGCAGACCCGCAATGGAAAGGCTCTGGGATGTTGCCCCTTCCGCCACCTGCTCCGTGGAAAGCTGAACCTGCTCCGCATAGTCTGCCACGGTAGAAGAATTCTCCTTTACCTCCGACAGGGTGTTGTTTAAGTTTTCCAGTGTCAGGTCCAGAGCTTCCTTGATGGCGGTAAAATCTCCGCGGTATGTCACATGCTGGTGCACGGTAAGATTGCCGTTTGCCACATTGCTGACTACATGACGGATATCGTCAATATACGCATGCAGCTCCGTTATGGTGCTGTTGAGTGCCTCCGTCAGGGTGGCAATCTCATCCGTAATCGGCTCCTCATCAAAAGTCAGGGACAAATCGCCCTCCGCCATTTCCGCCACCTTTTTACTGATGGAATAAATGGGGGTAAACCACTTGGAAACCGCATTTTTACAGAACCGGTTGCTTAAAAATACAGAAAGCACAAAAATCAGGATATTCAGAAGAAGAACGATAAATGCCAGGGAAAGTGCCGCCAGAAGAGGACGTACCACCACTACCTGCCAGCCGCAGTCAGTGGTTTCCAGCATCATGACCTTTAAGCCGCCGCTGTAATCCCAGATGATTTTCCGCTTGTCGCTGGTGCCGGAAAGCTTCTGATAACCGGCATCCTTAAGGGTAACGGATTTATCCGCCGTAATCCGGTAAGCATCATTGGGATGCGCCAGGATAACGTCCTTGCCGGTAGCCAAAAAGGCATAGGCGGAACCGTTAAACTGACCGGAAATCAGGGAAACCACCTCATCCAGATACAGATCCATGCCTACCACACAGGTGACCTCATCCCGGCTGCGGACTGCCTTGGAAAGAGTAATGCAGATGTTTCCTGTATTCTCATCCACATATGGCTCGGTAATGCAGACATTTTCGGATGCTGCCGCCATGGTATACCAGATTCTGTCGGTAAGCACAAACCCCGCATCCGGCTGCCAGCCACCGCTGTAAACAACACTTTCGTCCGGATATGCCACATAGACCGCCGCCGTTATGTCATCCATTGCTTTGATGCTGTCCACAAAGTCAAGCTGCGCCTGGTAGCCCTTCAGCTGTCCGCTCCCTATGGTCGCTGCCACCGCATCCACCACTGCCTGTTTCTCCGCCATCTCCGCATTAATCTGACCGGTCAGCCCGTTCACCTCGTTTTTCATGGAAATACCGGATTGTGTCAGTGCCAGCCCTGCCATGATGCAGATGGACACCACGCAGACGGAAAGCAGGATAAAGAAAATTATCCGTGAAAAAACA
>ENA-OOQP01000757-OOQP01000757.1-human-gut-metagenome-genome-assembly--contig:-NODE-757-length-14027-cov-1.617163_pt1 | contig 14027 bp, 25 predicted proteins | sample MGYA00241266_ERZ501171 | MGnify/ENA primary metagenome ERZ501171 (study PRJEB25962, sample SAMEA2042501) | human gut metagenome | biome: human gut; feature: human-associated habitat; material: faeces...
GATTGCTGGTGGTAAGGATCATGGCGACAGCAACGATGACAACGACTATACAGTCAGCTAATGGAATGATATTTGAGAACCTGCTCAATGGGAGGATGTTAAGAATTACTTAGCATCTTCCCTTTCTTTTCGCCGTTTACGAAAGGAGGATATTCTTGTTCTTTGAGAAGGTGGCGCAGAAATTCGCGGCTAAGGCCACTGAGACCGCGATCGAAACCGCCAAGGAAAGCGGAAAAAAGACACTCGATGATTTTATGCCCTTGATCGAGATCGTTATTCTTGGCGTTGTTTTTGCATTTGAGATGGGTCAGCGAAAAAAAGAAGATATTTCATCTGGTAAGAATGCGCCCATCGTGATTAACAACTACATCGATCCCGGTCGCCATGAGCACTGAGGTTTATATTGGAAAGGAGAGCACCAAATGAAACTTGAGGACGTGAAAAGCATCGTCAATCTCGTGGTTGGAATCGGCATCGAGACAATCATCTGCGGCGCAATCAAAATGGTTCTGCCCAACTCGAAGGGATTATCGAAGGCTTGCGTAAGCATCGCGAGCTTGGCTATCGTTGCAGCAATTACAGAGGCAACCCAATCCACGACAGACAATGTGGTTGACGAAGCGGCGAATGCGATCAATATTCTCCAGACCGCCTTTGCCGGAACGGAGGAAGAAGATGAGTGAGAACCGTGGCGTTCCCATGTACCCGAATAATTCAAATGCCGCCAAAGAAAATAATCAGCAGACTAACCTTCCGGCCGAACCTAAAAAGGTCGAACCGGTTACAACCGGCAATGTAACAGTCAAAAAACCGGGACTTGGCCAGCGCATTATGGATAACATCTTTGACGGCAGCATCGAGGATCGGTTGACGAATGCGGTCTTTGATATTTTCATTCCATCAGCGAAGAAAATGTTTGCGGATAGCGTGATCGATCTAGTTTCGACGCTGCTTACCGGACAGCCTGTGAGAACGCGTGGAAGAGGCCAGACAGGCAGCACGACAGTACGAAATAATAACATGCCGTATAATTCCATGTATGATTATGGCACGAGGGGAAACGTTGGAGAGCGACCGAGACGAGTCACGCCTGATGAAATCGTTGTCGGCACTCGAGAAGAGGCGGAAAGTGTCTGCCGAAAACTTGAAGACCTTATGCAGATGTATGGGTATGTAACGGTGGATGACTTTTATTGTACTGTTGGCGTGCCCAGTCAGTATACTGATCGCAAGTGGGGATGGAAGTCCTTCGGTGGCGGTTATCCGAATTATGAATCTGTTCCGGGCGGATATCGGATTCTAATGCCTAGAGTTGAAGCTGTGTGAGGAGGGCATAAGTTTGAAAACTTTCCATAATCAAGTTCGTGAGCTCAGAAAACTGGGATATTCGGAACAAGAACTGTCATTGCTTATGGATATGCCAAGATGTAGGATTCGATATTTGAGTGCTCTTAGCCTCCAACGTGATGGTTTTAAAACTTTGATGCAGCGGGAAAAATATAGAGCCAAAGGCTGGCCGGATTCCTTGATTGCGGCAAAGCTTGGAATGTCTGAAAATTCATTAACTCATCGCTGCAACGGAGCTAGGCGATGGGCTGAAAAGAAAAGACAGATGAGTGCTATTTCCTAATTATTCGGAATATATAGAAACTATCCAGATAATAAGGAGGATATGAGTATGAGCATTTCGACTAGTATGACTCTTCGAAAGATTATTGGCATCATTGGTTCTGACGACTATAAGACCAAATGGGTCGGCGATATGCCTGATTTTCCAAAGATGACGGAGCACTATCACAAAATTCTTATCGGAAAAGCTATTCATTTGTTTGAGCGTATATCTAAAATGGGTGCTACCAAAGAAGAACTCAAGCGTGCTGCGGAATATGCTTTGGTCTGTATCGACTGCATCAAATACGAGCTCGATTATAAAGCTTGCTATATGGGGAACGGGATTGATGAGCTGGAAGAAAAGTATTCGAATAAAAAGGAGGACTAAAAAGATGAAGGTGACTAAATGCGATCGATGCGGAAAGACATGGCGTTTCTCGGAATCATGTGGGACCCGGCACGATGGCCATTTCTTAATTACGTGGGCTAGGAGCTTGGACAAGAAAGAAAGGGATCTTTGCATGGATTGTATGGACGATTTTGAAAAATTCATGTCTGTTGGAACAGAAACGGAGCGCATCGATGGCCAAACCAGTCAAAGCTAAAGATATTTGCAAATGGGCAAAACTGAATCATGTTCCCCTCGATCCGGGAAGCGTCGAAGATAAGCAATATATTAAGGAAGCGATTGCTTTGACCTCACGCTGGCTGGACGAGGGGATTTCTCGTGATATTTCAATTCAAATGGCGTGTGAGCAAGTGCTGCTCGGAAAGGAAGTTGAGTGGTAATGGATAAGATCATCGTTGAAAGATGTAATGGGGAACAAATCGTTATTGATGGAAAAGGATATCCGCGCGAAGTCGTCGACAACTGGTCGTCTGAGGATTTTATGAGAATTAGAGACGAGATACTTCTAAGGCGCGAAAGAGAATCAAGAGCGTATACTGACGCTCTTTTCGCTGATTTTCAACCCTACATCGCGAACGCAGAGGCCAAAGAAGCTCGGAATGACGCCCGAAGAGATCTTGCTCAAACAATTCGTAAAATGCCGGAGGAAGATGTGATCGCTGTGTTCACAATCTATTTTGATGAGATTCTGAATAAAAAGAATGGAGATAACTCGAAATGAATAAAGATGCACATGTTATCGCTATTTCCCATGAGAAGCTGTCTAGTATGACTGAAGGTGAACTTCGTGCTACAATGCAAACGGAGCTCGCTGAGATTGAAGCAGAATATAATTGCAGAAAGAAAGCTATTATCGATGATTACGATCCTTATATCAAGTCAAGCAAAGAACGATTCAATAAGCAAAAAATGCTTAAGGAACTTATCGGGGAAATGAGCATTGATGATATAAAACTGATCCTAAATGCAAAAGGATATGTTTTGCTTACGCGCTCCGAATCCAAAGCGATTATCGACTATATGGGGTATCAAGCCTATGTTCGGCGAGGTGTTTAAATGAAAATTATTGAGCAGTCTTATCGCATTCTCTGGAATCCGGGAGACGTCATCGAAAAAGCTGCCAGAACATGCTATCGCAGCGAAGACAAAATCACCGAAGACGGTTCCAGCGATCAGAAGATTAAGGAGATGCTGACCACTCTCGGCCATACAGCTATGCTCGAGCACTCTGTCTTGAGCGTTGAATTCACAACGGACCGAGCGATTGCGAATGAGCTGGAGCGCCATAGGTTGTGCAGCTTCGCTCAGGAGTCCACAAGATATTGTAATTACAGCAAGGATAAGTTCGGTAATGAGTTGACTTTTGTGCAACCGGAATGGATTCTCGATCTTTTTACATATGAAGCTAGTATATGGGCGGATGCTTGCGTTATGGCGGAACATACCTATTTGACACTCCTTAAGAAAGGCCTCAAACCCGAGGACGCTCGTTGTGTTCTTCCCCTATGTCTCGCTACAAAACTGGTGATGACAACGAACTACGCAGAGTGGCGACATATTCTCAAGCTCAGAACGGCTAAGGGTGCTCATCCTCAGATGCGTGCTCTCATGATTCCGCTGCTAGAAGAACTTCAGGAGACGATTCCGGTTATCTTCGACGACATTAAAGTGGAGGAATAAGCATATGAAAACGGATTCCCACAAGTATCTCAGCGAGTATTTGTTTCACTGCATTAACTGCGGAACACTTTTCTATGCGTCTCAATTCGATGGCCGCTATGATTTTGTGGAAGAGTTCAACGTTCAATGCGGTAAACCGATGGCATCCTGTAACTGTCCTGAATGCGGAGACCGAGTATACAGTACCCAGAAAGGAATGTTCCGAAAAGATCAGCCGACTGTGCGCTTTATCACGAGTATGGAATACAAACTGACGGAGGACTAAATGATATTTCCATATAAGCAGGGCCCTTGCACGAGAGATTGCGCAGATCGTTGTGTCGAACCGAACTGTCAAGCCTATCTAAATTGGGCAGAGAGCATCCGAGTTAAGAGAGAAGCTGCCACGGAAGTTTCACGTATCAATATGGCTCAGCGAGCTCGAATCATCGAAACAAAGAAGGCTTGCGGGTTTTATGACTGATATTTGAAAGGAGAGCACTATGTTAGCTCCGTGTCCGTTTTGTGGCGGAAGAGCTACTGCAATCATCACAACTCGAGATGCGGAGCCTCTTAAAAGAACATATTTTGAGGACTATCGAGTTGGGTGTATGCGCTGTAATGTGTATATAAAAGGGTCGTCTTTGTGTAAACTCATCGGATATTCTCCCATGAAGATCAGAGACGGCTATCCCGGAACTGTACGTAAATGGAACTACTACGCTTCGGCATGATATTTGAAAGGAGAGCACAAAATGAATCTCAGTTTTGTCAAAAATGGAATGAAGGTTGTTCGCCGGTTCGGTTCTCGAGCCGGTCTTGTTATCTATAAGCATATGCCGCAAATCCTGATGGGCGCAGGTGTGGTTACTGGTGCGGCAGCTCTATATGAAACGGCAAAAGGCACGACGAAGGTGGATGATATTTTCGCCAAAAAGGAAACGCATCTGGCTCGAATTGACAGTTGTGTCGTTGACGGTCAGACTTATACCGAAGATGACAAGAGAAATGATATTCTGAAAGCCAAGGCGATTATGTGCGTTGATTTGGCTAAGGTATATGCTCCGGCTGCGGGATTGTACGCTGCGAGTATGGCCTGCTTCTTGGGTGGTCATCACATGATGGCTCAGCGTTATGCGGCTACAGCAGCTGCTTTGACTGCGAGAACGAAGGCGTTTGGCGGTTATCGCGGAAACGTCCGGGAAGAACTCGGTGAAGAAGCGGATTGGCGATTCCTGCACGGTATTAAAGCGGAGGAACTGATCAAAGAGACGGTTACGGATGAGAAGGGCGAGACCAAAGAAATCACCGTTGTAAAACGGAATGATATTTGCAAAAATCCTAACGACTACTCAATGTATGCAAAGGTATTTGAGAAGGGGAACGACTATTGGCAGGGAGAATCCTCCTATAATATGTGGTTCCTTAAAAAGGTTCAGAATCAGATGAACGACAAGCTTCTTGCCAGGCGCAATCATGAGCACGGCGGATATCTGTTCCTAAACGAAGTCTATGAAGCTCTTGGTTTCGATGCAACAAAAGCTGGCGCTGTGGTTGGCTGGTATATTCCGGCTGAAGGCGCTGCTGATTGTGACGATGCCGATTATTATGTGGACTTTGGTCTGTTCACCAAAGATGGCTCGTATCGTTTCGTCAATGGTCAGGAAGATGCGATCATTCTAGACTTCAACGTAAGAGGCAGTATTTTTGATTTGATGGACGACTAAGGAGAAATCGCAATGAAGACGAAAATTCTGAAGCTGGCAGCCATCATTGGTGGAAGCATTGGACTTGCATACCTCGGAAATCGACTTTACAAGCATCGTCAAGTGATGCTTGTAGAAGCAAATAATAGCGCTTGTGATGTGATCGAGATCCAAGGTGAACGAACTACCACGAATGATATTCAAAACGCTCCTAGCCCCCTTCAAACGCCTGTAGAGGGCACTTCTGAGGCACAAATGGTTGATTACAGCAAAATTACGCCGATCAGGTCTCTTGAAGAGGAAGAAGATATTGATCAGGAATTCCTGGAAGAGCTCAAAGAACCTCATATGATCTCGATCGATGACTTCGATGCAGGGTATCCGGAAAGGTATGACACAGAGTCACTGACATATTATGCGGTGGATGATATTCTGGCAAACGATGAAGACGAGATGATTAACGACGTGGAATCGTTGATTGGTGCCGATGCTCTGGATCACTTTGGAGCAGAAGCGGCTGAATTGAGCGGAGACAGCGAAACAATGTATATCCGCAATGAGAAGCTGCACTGCGACTATGAGGTGACGAGAATTCATCAGAGCTATCATCAGGTTGTGTTGGGGGAATAAAGGTACATAAGGACTATATAGGAGGACATTATGGGCCAATATTATATGCCGACACTGATTGCCAAAGATGGGGCGATCTCTACGTTGTATTCGCATGACTATGATAGTGGCTTGAAATTGATGGAGCACTCTTATATTGGAAACAAATTTGTAAGCGCTGTATGTACCCAAATCTGGAAGAAACCGACGAAGCTTGCGTGGATTGGCGATTATTCCGATGATCCATGGGAAGGAGCCTATACAAGATATATTTCTCAAGACGACTTCAATGAAATCTATAGGAATGTGTGGGGCAATGAGCGAGATCGATTCTATGTTACGCCAAGACCTTATACACATGTGAGTATGCGAAATCGTCGTCGCTATCTCGTCAACCATACGACAAAAGAATATGTTGATTTTGAAAGTTATATTGAGGGCAACAAATGGCAGACTGAACGAAGAGAATGGAGGCGATATAAGAACGGGCGATTTATTGAGAAACCCTATACATGTGATGTGTGCATCCACCCACTGCCCTTATTAACCGCCTGCGGTAACGGACGCGGTGGTGGAGACTATTATGACTGCTTTCCGAATTACGAAAATGTCGGCAGTTGGGCTTTCTGCGAGATCGAGCTTACGGGAGTAAAACCTAAAGGCTATGATCTTGTAGAATATTACTTCTCAGAACAACGAAAGGTTGAGTGACGTTGTATGGATCTCACTGAGAAACGAATACAAGAACTAATAGATAATTTGAATGCCTTTTGTTTGGACCATAAGGTAACCGGAGATGATTGTGAGAAGTGTCCGTTTGCAAAATATGAGGATTGTCCGTTAAATGAGTTTTACATGAAGTGTTTTCTTGCTGTCTGCAATAGTTAATATTCTTTAAAAAGAAGGAGCATTTGTTATGAAAATTAAAAATTTCGTTCTTGCGGGTATGCTGACTGGTGCACTGTTCCTTACGACGGGATGCAGTGAAGCGGACAAGGTTAATGCCAACATTAGCAAGCAGGCCGACTACTTTGAGTCGCAGCGAAAAATTACGGTCTATAACGCTCGAACGGACAAGATCATTCTTGAGTGCGAAGGTGCGATGTCCATCTCGAACAACTCGAGCGAAGAACTTGTCGTGACTATAAAAATTGGACCGAACTCGTATAAAAAGAATTATATCTATCTGAATACGTATACTATGTACGTGGTAGAAGATATTACAGGAATGTATACCGATCCCTACCATTACAAGCTCTATTTCCACACGGATGTTATCCCCAGTGTTGAAGTTAAGCCGTGAAGAAGTTCTAGGTTTAAGGAAGGAGCATTAGCTATGAAATCTAAAGCAGAGTATCAAAGAAGATGGTGTGAAGGCCTTCGTCTTGGATATATAGTGAATCCCCGAGACCCATCATTTCCCAGACGCTATGCCAAAGCGATGATGAGAGAGGACAAACGAAAATATTGGGCAAAGAAGCACCGAAAACTTGGGCCGTCATATAATCGAACAATCGAAGTATACTTTGAAAAATGTGGGCGTGCGGACCGAATTGATCGATATTATAATCGTAGTCTTATCAATATGTGGCCAACACGTATTATCAATGTGACATTTACGAAACTGTAAAAGGAGTGATGTTTTACGATGACGGAAAAGGAGCGTGAAGCGTATGTAAGATGGCTTCGTCGTTTCATTGAACGAGAAACCCCTGCCGGACGAACCTACGATAGGCTCTTTGATATTTTGATGAATCGGGAGTTTATCGGAATCGTTCCGCATGATGAAAACTTGGAAGAGCATGGCCTTGAGCTGCGCGGCATGTACTTCGGAGTACGCTGGGCAGACTTAGGGCCGTGCTCCGTTTTGGAAATGCTGGTTGCACTTAGTCAGCGGATTACGGATATTATGGTGGACGATGAACCGAACTTCACCGATGGATATTTCTTCTGGCGGATGCTCGATAATCTTGGATTGATTCAGTTTGATGACGAGGCTTTTGAGGATTGGCGGACGGAAGACCTGGTGGAGGATATCCTGAATGTCTTGCTTGAACGGCTGTATGAGTACAGCGGGCGAGGCGGACTGTTTCCGCTTAAACGACCGCGAGAAGATCAGCGAAGAGTGGAGATTTGGTATCAGGCACAAGCGTGGTTGATGGAGACTTTCGATTGTCTGGGACATTTTCGGTAAATTGAAAGGAGAGACCAAGTATGACTAATCAGGAGAAGCGGTGTATCAACAAAGTGCTTCGACTTGTTAGAGCAATTCAGAAAGAAGTTGGAGTCAATCCTAAAAATATATATTCGATAGCTGCTGAATCCACGTCCAGTTGGCCAAAATATAGAGGTCCTGAGAAGTATCATACAGAAATTGCTTCGACTGATATGCGGGGATACATTGAGGATTTTTATAGTTCGGGAAAGAAATATGATTACGATCCGTGTCAAAGCTTCTATATGGAAGATAACGGTCATGGAGAATACACCTTTACCGCTTACTTTCCATCCTTCGGCGGCGAACAAAAGTTCACTCTAAAGAAAGAAGACGTTTTCAAGGAGGAAGAATAATGAACGTTACTGATATTTTGGATAAGATGGACGACGTAGAGAAGCGTCTTAAAGTGTCTGCGACGGATATGTTTAACAGCTCGGTGGCAGATCCCAGCATGGCGATCATTACGATCAGAGTTGCCGAGGGAGAGGACATTCCGGGCGTTCTGATTCGAGTTTCAGGTAAAAATGGCGACAGCATTACAAAGGAGATTTGAAGATGATAAGTGAACGGGATAAGAGACTTTGGCTGTGGTTAAATAGGCTACCGATTGAGTTTGACAGTACAGTTATCGAGGTCAATATAAAACCTCTGAACGATCGTGCATCTCAGATTGTCGAGGAGCGGCAAACGCCGACAGGGTGTAATAAATCGATTTGGACAGCCGATTCGAGAAGCGCCCCGGCGTTCGAAAGCATTGCTTTAGTGCCCGATTTCGACAGCTATTATAAGTGTTCGATTTTTGTAGTCTACAAAGGCGGTTCGCATAGCTCATTTGAAGTGCTTTTGAATGAATTTTATCAAGATACTCCTTCAGCAAAACTGTAACAGTTGTTACAGTTTTGAAACGCGTTTTCGAGGTTTTGAAAAATTTTTGCTGTTAGCGTTAAGATTTCTTAACGAAAAACGGAAAAAGTGTTACAGAAAACTGTAACAGTGTTACAGTTTTGAAAGCCCAAAAATCCAAAACTGTAACAGCATTTTTCTAGATATTATTAGAAAAAATGGGGGTCTGTTACAGTTTTACAGTTTTTTACTACTAAAAAGTTTTTTGGGGAATAGTGTTTTTATATAAAAGTTTATAAACTGTGTAAAAAACTGCACAACTGTCACAACGCTAATCACAAAAGAGCGAGCCGAGAAAGGAGGTTACGGCATGGACTTTTGTCAAATCAGGACGCGTACTGTTCCGAAGGAAAAGAATGTCGTCGAGATCTATCCGGAGTTTAGAATCTGCAAAAGCAAAGACCTCATGATTCGAGGCAAAGACTTCTACGCGATTTGGGATGAAGAGCGCGGGTTATGGACTACGGATAGTTATGACGTACAGCGTCTTGTTGACAAGGATATTGAAGCCAAGGTTGACGAAACCCGAAAGATATTTCCCGAGGCCACGCTACGGTTACGGACGATGATGGACTACTCCACAAATTCATGGAAGATATTTCAGAGTTATGTGGGCAACCTGTCCGACAACAGTCACCAGCTCGACAGTAAACTGACTTTTGCAAATACGCCGGTTAAGAAGACGGATTATATTTCGAAGTCGCTTTCTTATCCGCTTGAATCCGGAAACTATGAAGCGTTCGATGAAATCATCTCGACGCTCTACGATCCGGATGAACGGGCAAAGATCGAATGGGCGATTGGGGCGATTGTTTCAGGCGAAAGCGTTACGATTCAAAAGTTCCTTGTCTTCTATGGTGATGCGGGCGCAGGCAAAAGCACGATCCTTAACATCATCCAAAAACTCTTTGAGGGATATTACGTAAGTTTCGATGCCAAGTCTCTCGCGAGCAATAACAACCAGTTTGCTACCGAAGCGTTCAGAGACAACCCGCTTGTTGCCATTCAGCACGACGGCGACTTGAGCCGAATCGAGGATAATACTAAGCTCAACTCCATCGTTTCACATGAAATGATGACCATGAACGAGAAGTACAAGTCTGCTTACACAGCTCGAGCAAACTGTTTCTTGTTCATGGCGACCAATCGTCCTGTCAAGATTACTGATGCGAAATCCGGTATCATCCGTCGTTTGATTGACGTAAGGCCGAGCGGACGGAAGTTACCATTCAGCCGCTATCAGGACTTGATGGGTAAGATTGATTTCGAGTTGGGTGCGATTGCGTATCACTGTCTTGAAGTTTATAAGGAGATGGGAAAAGACTATTACAATGCCTATCGGCCAATGGACATGATGTATAAAACAGACTTCTTCTTTAACTTCGTCGAGGACAAGTACGATATATTCGATCGGCAGGATTGCACGACTTTGAAAATTGCTTATGCGATGTATAAGGAGTATTGCGAAGATAGCGGAACCGAAGCCAAGCTGCCGATGTACAAATTTCGAGAGGAGCTGAAGAACTATTTTGAGCATTATGCCGACATGGAGCGTATCGATGGAAAGCAGGTGCGAAAGTATTATTCGGGATTTATCCGAAAGAAGTTTCGACCGGAAGCAGCCCAAGGCGGAAGCGCCAAAGGAAAAAGGATCGTGGCTGAAACTAGATTGCACCGAATCTTTGCTGGATGATACTTATGCGAACTATCCTGCCCAATACGCAACTGAGGATGGTACGCCGCTTGTCGCATGGGACAAGGTGACGACAACTCTGGCTGATATTTGCACGGATAAGCTGCATTATGTCATGCTGCCTGAGAATCATATCGTGATCGATTTTGACCTGAAAGATGATTCAGGCGAGAAATCTGTCGAGCGAAATCTCGAAGCGGCATCAAAGTGGCCCAAAACGTATGCTGAGTTCAGTAAGGGCGGAGCGGGCATTCATCTGCATTATATTTATGAGGGAGGCGACCCGAAGCAGCTTCAACGGCTTTATGCGCCGAACATCGAAGTCAAAGTGTTCACAGGCAAGAGCAGCTGCCGACGTAGGCTGACGAAGTGTAATGATATTCCGATTGCCACGATTACGAGCGGACTTCCATTGAAAGAGGAGAAGCCAATGGTCAATGAAAAAGCTGTCAAAAGCGAAAAGGGACTGAGGCGATTGATTAACCGCCATCTTCGTAAAGAGATCGTAGGCTCGACCGCTTCCTCGATTGGTCTTATCAATGATATTCTCGATAAGGCTTACGAAAGCGGGATGGCCTACGACGTGAGCGACATGAAACCTGCTGTCCTGGCCTTTGCTGCGGGCAGTACGCATCAGAGCGAACGATGCACGAAGATCGCAATGAAAATGAAATACAAGAGTGAAGACACGAGTGAGCCCGGCACTTACGCCGAAGAGCCGCTCGTGTTTTTTGATATCGAGGTATTTCCGAATCTTTTCCTTGTCAACTGGAAGTATCCGGGCAAAGAATGTAAATGTGTTCGGATGATCAACCCAAGTCCGCAAGATGTTGGGGAACTGATGCAAAAGAAGCTGATCGGTTTTAACTGTCGTCGATATGATAATCATATCCTTTATGCCAGATATCTTGGAAAGAGCATCGAAGAACTTTATGATATCAGTCAGGCGATCATTTCTGGCGATCGAAATGCAATGTTTGGGCAAGCATACAATGTAAGTTACACGGATGTCTATGACTTTTCGAGCACGAAGCAGAGTTTGAAGAAATTCGAGATTGATCTTGGAATTCACCATCAAGAGCTTGGCTTACCTTGGGATCAGCCCGTGCCCGAAGACAAATGGCAGCTGGTTGCTGAGTATTGTGACAACGACGTTATTGCAACGGAGGCTGTTTGGAATGCTCGGCAGGCGGATTTCGTGGCTAGAGAGATCCTCGCAGATATCGCAGGCGGAACAGTGAATGACACGACGAATCAGTTGACTGCTCGACTGATATTCGGAAATGTCAAGAATCCTCAAAGTTCGTTCATTTATCGCAATCTGGCAGATCCTATTCAACTGCCGGATGATTCTCCGGAAAAGGATTTTCTTAAAGTAAACTTTCCCGATATGATGAGGGAGCCTTTCGGCGAAGCAAAAAGTGATCTTCCGTATTTCCCGGGGTATAGCTTTAATAGTTTTAAAAGAGGTCTTCAAGGTCTAGATAAATATCTGGCGGCAATTCTAAACGGAACACCGGCAACCGATATTAAGGTTAGTGTCTCGGAACAGGTTGAATCCTCTTATGGCGGCTTTGACCCTGGTGAAGGAGGATTTGTATGGGCCAAGCCCGGAATGTATGGTCGAACAATTACGTTTGATGTGGCCAGTATGCACCCGCATAGTATTACGAGCGAGTATCTATTTGGTCAATATACCGTGGTATTCAATGACTTGCTTAATACTCGAATCGCGATCAAACATAAGGATTTCGAGAAGGCCGGAAAGATGTTTGACGGAAAGCTGGCTAAATATTTGACTGACCCAGCCAAAGCAAAGCAGCTGTCACAGGCGCTCAAGATTGCGATTAACTCGGTATACGGTTTGACCGCTGCACACTTCGACAATGCGTTCCACGATCCGCGTAATATTGATAACATCGTCGCCAAGCGCGGTGCATTGTTCATGATCGACCTGTTGAATTATGTTCATGAGCGTGGCGGAGAAGTTATCCATATCAAGACCGATTCGATTAAAGTGCTTGATCCGTCTCCAGAATTGCAGAAAGATATTATTGCTTTCGGCAAACGGTATGGGTACGATTTCGAGATTGAGCATATCTTCGAGAAAATCTGTTTGGTCAACAACGCAGTTTATATTGCTAAATTGGCTGAGGATGATCCCGAAACGCCTGGACAGTGGACGGCGACCGGCAAGCAGTTTGCGGAACCGTATGTATTCAAGACCCTGTTCTCGAAAGAACCCATTGTGTTCAACGATTATTGTCAGACCAAGAGTGTCAAGACCGCTATCTATCTGGATTTCGACGAGAATCTCGGAGAGGACGAGCATAATCGGATATTCGTTGGTAAATGCGGTCAATTCTGTCCTGTTCTTCCGGGAACAGGCGGTGCGAGACTGGTCCGGGATTCAGGCGAAAAGTTCGATTCTGTAACGGGAACCAAGGGTTATAGATGGCGAGAAGCTGAATTTCTGCGGGAACTGAAAAAGGAGGACACGGTGGATGAATCCTATTACCGAAAACTGGTCGATGAGGCAGTTGCAAGCTTATCAAGATTTGGTGACATCGAATGGTTCCTTGGAGAAAGCATCGGAGGGCCAAGGGATGAATAAGCTTTCGGATTTGCCCCAAGCTAAAGAGCATGTAAACCACCCCGAACACTACAAGACCGGGAAGTTTGAGTGCATTGATATTATGGCGGAGACGCAGGGTATCGATGCTGTGCAAAGTTTCTGCGTCTGTAACGCATTTAAGTACCTATATCGTCATAAAAAGAAGAACAGAACAGAAGATATTTCAAAGGCAATCTGGTATCTGAATAAGTACCTTGAGCTTGAAAAGGAGAAGAAGCATGAGAACGTTTAATGGCAACAATGTCAATGAGAGCACAATCGAGATCGAGCATAGCATGTATCAAGGCAGACCATATACAAATGTTGTGGTGAAGAATGCCTGCATCATGTTTACGAATTTTGCGGGAGAGAAAGACCGGTTTAATCTTGGCAAACCGCAGTTCAATCTGGTACTGACTAAGGAAGCGGCTGATGATCTTCGAGCCGATGGTTGGAACGTTCGTGTCATGCCTGCACGCGAGGAAGGTGAAGAACCGACCTACATGACAAACATCAACGTCTCGTTCTCGAATGATGGTCGTCGTGATCCAACAATCAAGCTTTATTCGTCTCTCGACGGAAAGAAGGCATGTCGTCGTTTGGCC
>ENA-OOQP01000762-OOQP01000762.1-human-gut-metagenome-genome-assembly--contig:-NODE-762-length-13984-cov-1.976380_pt1 | contig 13984 bp, 12 predicted proteins | sample MGYA00241266_ERZ501171 | MGnify/ENA primary metagenome ERZ501171 (study PRJEB25962, sample SAMEA2042501) | human gut metagenome | biome: human gut; feature: human-associated habitat; material: faeces...
AGAATAACCTTTCCCATATTCCTTTAAATCATTAGCTAGATTCTTTATATATTTACTACCCCAAGTTTTCCTTTTATTGATAATCGTACCAATTTCATAATAAGTCATAATCATCGCACTATTTACTATAACCATAGCTTTATTTTGATTGGTTCTGATAGCCTCCTTGATTTCTTGTAAATCCTTAAAATAGTCTTTCTCAAATACTTCGTTATTTTTTTCTTTAATCATATGTAATCCTCCAATTTTTCGCAAAAAAATAAGACCTTTCCGCAATTAAGCGAAAAGGCCTTTAAGTAAAATATTAAGTTTAAGTAATGATTTTCGTTTTATTCTCATATCAATACCAACTTCCTATAGTTCTAGTATACTATTTTTTACTTTTTTTGTAAACTTTGTTTAATAACCTTAGCTTTATTTATTGCATTCCTTCTTCTTTTACATCTATTCTAAATATATATTTTATAGCGCCATATATCATTATACTAGATGCAAAAAACCAAGCCAAAGGATCAGCAAATGTCAAACCATATAAAGCATTATTCTTTGCATTAATATTAATTGGTCCACCATTAATTAAACGTGGAACAATTAAGCAAATAGATGTTCTAGCAACTAATTCTCCAATTCCTGCAAGAAATGGAAATAGTGATATTCCAATTCCTTGTAATGAATTCCTTAAAATAAATAAAACGCCTAATATATAATAAAGTGATAAATCACAATATAAATACATATTACCATAATGAATTGTAAGATCATTGATTTTATCATCTGAATAAAAAATATGAAGATAGAAACCATTAATAGTTAACAAGAAACCGATGCCTGCACAAAGTAAGTAAATAACAAAAGCAATAATAAACGCCTGCTTTACACCACTTTTAACTCGAGGCTTATCATTAGAACCATAATTTTGACCACAATATGAAAGCATTGCTGTACCAAGAGCGTTAAATGGACACATTAAGAAATTATTAAGTTTAGTGGCGGCACCAAAACCATTTTGAGCATAGGCAACTACTACTTCACCAGTTATTGATGTATCAAATTTAACGATAATTGCTTGCATTACGATAAGACCAATACATAAAATGGAAAATTGAAAAGCTAATGGCAATCCTAATTTTAAATGTCTTAAAATAAAGCTTCCATCTAATTTAAAATCTTCTTTACTTAAACGATATTCTTTATAATGAATAAAGGTATATCCGAAGCAACCTATTGCTGAAATAGCTTGGGCTATTACAGTTGCGATACCGGCTCCTTTTACACCCCATTTAAATACTGCTATAAATAAAATATCAAGTAAAATATTTAAAATAGTTGAAAAAATCAAGAATAAAAGTGGCGTTAAAGAATCACCAACACTTCTTAAGAATGAACAAATAAGGTTATAAAATATTTGTGTAATTGTACCAATAAATATAATTAATACGTATGTATAAGCAGCCTCGTATATTTCATTTTGAACAGGATTAGAGGAGCTTTTAAGTCCAATTGACATAAGTAATGGATTAATACATAAAACAGCTATAATCGTTAATATGACGCTAATAGCAAAGGATAGCATGATTTGCGTTGCAAATGATTTTCTTACACCTTCTAAATTCTTTTGACCAATATAGTTTGATGTAACAACTGAAAATCCCGCCGTACAACCAAATGCAAATTGTAATACAATAAAAACGATATTACCTGTATTGTTTACACCTGCAACCTGGTTTTCATTCAAATATTGTCCACAAATAGCAGCGTCTGCAATCGTATATATTTGTTGAAAAATATAGCTTAACAAAATAGGAATTGAAAACCAAACAATGACTTTCCAAATTGTTCCTTTCGTTAAATCTATAGGTTCAAATAATTTTTTTAATTTATTCATCTAAATCACCTTTTTTTACATTACCACATTATAATTATTTTTTTTAATTTGTAAAGTAATTTTTGACTGTTTTTTATAAAATTTGGATATAAAAAAATCTAGACTTTCGCCTAGATAATTAATCCATGTATTCAACATAATTTACATATTCTAGTGCTTTTAAATTTTTTAACAATAAATCATGTTTAATATATTTACCCTGTTCATTTTTATTAATCTTTAAAGCTATTGAATAAACACTTAATCCTGTATTTGCATAAGCAGGATCATATGCAATTGATAATACTTGAATGTTATTACTTCTAACATACTCTAAAAGTTTTTTTAAATCTGGTCTTGATAATAATTCAATATGAATATCAACAAGCTTAGCTCTATCTTGAAGACTTTGTTCAATCTTCGGAAGTAATACAAGAGCAAGTAAAATAACAATCGCAGCTGCTATAGCCATAGTATAAAAACCAATGCCAATTGCAAGACCTACACATCCACAAGCCCATAAGGCTGCAGCGGTTGTAAGACCTCTTACTTGGTTACGACTTGTAACCATAATAGTACCCGCACCTAAAAATCCAATTCCTGTTACAACACCAGCTCCTAAACGAGCAACATCGGCCGAATCAGAAATAAATTGATTCGTCATCATAGCTGCACATGAGCCTAGACATACAAGAATATAAGTTCTAAGTCCTGCTACATGATGCTTCGAAGCACGTTCAGCACCAATTATTCCACCAATTAAGCAAGCAAGCACTACTCTAAGTATTACTGACCATACGTTAATATCATAAGCCCAATCCCCCACTAACTTTACTATCGGATCTTGATAGCTAAGTAGCATAAATATCACTTCTCTTTCTTTTTTCCCTGTAGAATAAGTATATCATATTTTACAATAATTAAGAAGAGATATTTTATCTAGAGTATAAAAAATTATTTCTTAAACGATTAAAACGTATTTACCTCTACATCCTCATTTTCTCTATTTTTCTTTACCATTCCCGTAATTCTTATTTCAAGTACAGCCCCTGGTGCAAGTGAAATATTAGAAATAATAACCTCATCTAAGTTAAAAGAAACCTCACCAACAGGCGATAATACCTCATAATAACCATTTGGCATTGGATCTAAAACCTTAACTGAATCATCCTTCAGAGTAAAATTAGATATATTCTTATCTCCTAGATTTTTTAAGGTTACAATAAAGGTAATTGTATCTTCTGGAAAATAATAATCATCTGGTTTATCACAAACCTTTTCAATTGATATCACATCAGATGTAAATACACTAAAGCTTGTAGATGCTTCCTTTAATGACTCAACACTTTCTTCATGTCTATACATATTTAAAAAGCTCTTTATAATATTTGCCATATGTTCATCTCCATTTAAACATATGATTTAAATTATAAATTTAGCACTTTTATAAATTATAAAATTTTAAATTTAGCAAGAAATATTATTTTTTTCTGGTCTAGAATGTATAGTATACTATCAATTTTAAGGGCGAAAAATGCATTTTTTATAATTTTATAAAAAACTGAAACAACATTAAGTCATTTCAGCTTTATATTTTAATATTTTTTAGAATTAGTACGCATTGCATTTAAAATAGCAATTACAGCAACACCAACATCACCAAATACCGCAAACCACATATTAGTAATACCAAGAGCAGAAAGAATTAAGATAATAACCTTTACGGCAAGAGCAAAAATAATATTTTCATATACAATTCGCATTGTTTTTCTTGCAATACGCTTTGATGTTGCAATACTCTTTAAATCATCATGCATTAAAACGATATCAGAAGCTTCAATGGCTGCATCAGAACCAACACCACCCATTGCAATACCAATATCAGATTTCATTAAAACGGGAGCGTCATTAATACCATCACCAACAAAGCATAATACATCCTTTTCTTTCTTTTTGCTCAATAGCTTATCTACCTCTTCAACCTTATTTTGAGGAAGTAAGGATGACTTATAAGAAGAAAGCCCTAGCTCACGAGCAACACTTGAAGCGATACGTTCATTATCACCTGTAAGCATTACAGTTTTAGCATTAATTGAATTTAAATAGCTAATTGTTTCTTTAGCGTCTTCCTTTATTTCATCTGCTATAACAATATAACCCTTAAATTCATTATCAACAGCTACATATACAACAGAACCAACACCATCGGATTTTAAATATTCAATCTTAGCATCATCCATTAGCTTTTCATTTCCACATAAGATAACATGCTCACCTATAGCCTTTATACCTTTACCTGAAATATCCTCAATAAGATAATTTTCTTTTATTTCATCACCATAAGCATTTTTTATTGACATCGCAATAGGGTGCTTAGACATACCTTCAGCAATTGCTGCATAATAAAGAACTTCTTCTTTTTTAGTTTCTGGATATATTTCCTTAACCGCAAAATTACCCTTTGTTAAAGTTCCCGTTTTATCAAAAACAAAGATATTAGCTTGATTGAACTTTTCAAGATAAGATGAACCCTTAATTAAAATACCTTGATTAGAAGCTCCACCAATACCCGCAAAGAAAGAAAGTGGAACGGAAATAACAAGAGCGCATGGACATGATACAACTAAGAAGCTTAAAGCACGATAAATCCAGTTAGACCAAGTAGCCCAATCCCCCTTAATCATACCAATAAATAATGGTGGAAGAATCGCTAATGCTAAAGCTAAATAAACTACAATTGGTGTATAAACACGTGAAAATTTAGTTATAAAATTTTCTGATTTTGATTTTTGAGAAGATGCATTTTCAACTAAATCAAGAATTTTAGCAACTGTCGAATTACAGAATTCCTTTAATACACGAACCTCTATTGTACCATTTAAATTAATACTACCAGAAATGACATTACTTCCACTATAAACTGAGGCAGGAAGTGATTCACCTGTCAATGCCTTTGTATCAAGTGAAGCATTACCTGATATAACAACACCATCAAGAGGAATTTTTTCACCTGGTTTTACTAAGATAACATCATTAATTTTACACTCAGAGGGATCTACTTCTTCATAGCTTCCATCTTCTTTTTTTAAATTAGCATAATCAGGTCTAATATCCATTAATGATGAAATAGATTTTCTTGATTTACCAACTGCGTAGCTTTGGAACCATTCGCCAACCTGATAAAACAATAGAACTGCACAAGCTTCATCAAAGCCCTCAGGACGATGCTCAACAATACCTGTATAAATACCTAAACCAAATGCTCCTATAGTCGCAACTCCCATTAAGAAATTTTCATCAAAAACCTGACCATTTTTTATATTTATACATGCTTTTTTTATTACATCATGCCCTATATATGAATAAACAATAAGGTATAATCCAAATGGTAATAGCCAACCTATAGAATCATTTTTTATAATTGAGGCTATACCATTAGGAAAATGACTTCCAAAGCCCTTTTCTAAAATTAAATCTAAAATCTTTATTACAAGAAATAAAGATAAAGCAATTATAATTCTTTTTAAATTTTTCTTTTGTTTTTTTGTCATATGATCCTCCATAGTTGAACATTCATTCAACTGTTTATTAAAATATATAGTACATAATAACTATGTACCTACATATTAAATATTATTCATTAATTTCAAAATCAGGTTCTACCTTCTTAGCAGCCTTTAATACTGATTTCATAATTTTTGAAATATCATCAGCCTCTAGAGACATTTTTTGAGTCATAAAATTAATTTGACAATTGCTAACTCCTGAAACCTTTTTTATAGCGTCCTCACATTTTTGTGCACATACAGCACAATCTACTTCAATATTAAATACCTTTTTCATTTTCTATTCCTCCTATTCCGTAACGTGTGCTAATGCACAGCTAAACAACGTTGAAACATGGTCATCATCTAGTGAATAGATAACTTCCTTGCCTTCTCTTCTACACTTCACAAGCTTTGCTTGCTTAAGTGTTCGAAGCTGATGTGATACAGCATATTTAGTCATACCAACAGCTTCAGAGATATCACTAACGCAGAACTCACCTTGTTCAAGTACAAATAATATTTTAGATCTTGTTTGATCACCTAAAATTTTAAATAACTCTGATAAATCATCTATTATATCAGGAGATGGAAGCTGTGATTTAACATCTGCTATATTCATATCAACACCTCTTTACACCTTCATTATAACACAGTTGAACATTTTGTCAACCGTTTAATTGATTGCTTTATGCTTTTTTATTATGCACTAATTAGTATAAAAAAGAACTTAGCATTAAAACTAAGCTCTATATAAGCATTATATAGTATATTGGTAGATAAATTATTTTATCCTTCCTTCTAATTATTCTTTCATTAAAAAAAACATAATCAAATTTTATTTTATACTCCTCATTACTTGTAAATGTAAAAATTGCACTATGAATTTGATAATCCTTTCCCGATTTTATTTTGATTGGTAAAAACGATAAATTATCATAATCATCAATTAAATAATCGACTTCGCCTTTTTTACGATTATCATAATAAAAAAGCTTATGACCATGAGCTATTAATTCACTTGCAACAACACTTTCGTATACTGAGCCTAAATTAACACTACGTTCATTGTCTAAAATAGCTCTAATATTATTCTTATATAATATGCTAGTTAGAATACCAACATCATTTAAATATAATTATGAATATAAAGACTATTCAATATAATTCTTAATGTTACGCACAAAAAAGAGGATTCAAAATGAATCCTCATTAAGCTTATTCAGCCTGAATATTTTCTTGTGGAGAATCTACACTTACCTCTTGACTAGCAACTGGAGATTCTACTTGAACTACCTCATCATCTTCACGTTCAACAATCGCAATTGATGAAACATGTTGATCATCACGAAGACGAATTAGTTTAACACCCTGAGCGGCACGACCTGTTTGAGAAATATCAGCACAATGCATTCTTATTGTAACACCCTTATTAGTTGTTGCTATAAGATCTAAATCATCATTAACGGCACGTAAAGATGCTAAACGACCATTTTTATCAGTAATATTTAAGGTCTTAACACCCATTCCGCCACGAGTTTGTAATCTATATTCATCTGCGTCAGTACGCTTACCATAGCCCTTTTCAGTTACAACAAGAATATCTTTAACATCATCACGAACTACAGCCATACCAACAAGCTCATCGCCTTCATTAAGCTTCATACCACGAACACCTGTCGCACTACGACCGATTTCACGAACTGTTTCCTCATTAAAGCGAATAGCTTTACCATTAGATGCACCAAGGATAATTTCACGATGTCCATCAGTAACTTCAACCTGTAAAAGCTCATCGCCTTCGGTTAAATTAATTGCATTAATACCATTAGTACGAATATTTTGGAATTGAGAAACACTTGTACGCTTGATAATACCCTTCTTTGTTGCAAAGAAAATACATTGTTCCTGATTAGCAATATCCGAAATATTAGTTACAGCCGCAAGATGCTCACCGTCCTGGAAGTTAATCATATTTACAAGTGGAATACCCTTTGAAGTACGATTACCTTCTGGAATTTGATAGCCCTTAAGCTTATATACACGTCCTAAATTGGTAAAGAACAATAAGAAATCATGTGTAGATGTAGATATAACATGCTCAACAATATCATTTTCCTTTGTCTTAATGCCGGTAATACCAACACCACCACGACTTTGTGAACGATATTCACTAGTCTTCATACGCTTAGCATAGCCTCCACGTGTAATTGTAATTAATACATCATCACGAGGAATTAAATCTTCATTTTCAATATTTAAATCTAAATGAAGAGCCATTTCTGACTTACGCTTATCATTATATTTAGCTTTAATTTCAAGAAGCTCATTTTTAATGATTTCTTCCTTATTTTCTTTAGATTCAAGAATATGACGTAATCTTTCAACCTCAGAAGCAAGGAATTTATATTCCTCTTCTGTCTTTTGTCTTGATAAACCTGATAGACGACGTAATTGCATATCAAGAATAGCTTGAGCTTGACGCTCTGATAGATTGAATCTTTGCATTAAAAGATCCTTTTCCTCACCATTCATAGAACCACGAATAATCTTAATAATTTCATCAATATGATCCGTTGCAATAATGAATCCTTCTAAAATATGCATACGTTTTAAATCTTCATCAAGCTCAAAATTAGTTCTTCTTGTAATAACATCAATTTGATGGTTAATATAAACCTCTAAAGCACGCTTAAGTGATAATGCCTCCGGACGACCATCTACAAGCGCAATATTATTAATACCAAAGCTTGATTGAAGCTGAGTATATTTATATAAATTATTTAAAAGAACATGAGGATTAACATCATTTCTTACTTCAATAACAATACGCATACCTCTCATACTTGATTCATCACGAAGATCTACAATACCATCAACAATATGTTCCTTCGCAACCTCACCAATACGTTCAAGAATGGTTGATTTTCTAATTCCATAAGGTATTTCTGTTACAATAATTTCTGCATGTGATTTACGATTTTTAGGTTCAATAATTTCACATTTAGAACGAACAACAATTGTTCCTGTACCAGTATTATAGGCTTGTCTTAAACCATCAGCTCCCATAATAATTCCACCAGGACCTGGAATAAAATGCATTAAATCCTCGCTAGAAAGCTCAGGATTTTCCATTAATGCAATCGTACCATCAATAACCTCTCCTAAATTATGAGGAGGAATATTAGTAGCCATACCAACGGCAATACCTGTTGCACCATTTACAAGTAAATTAGGAATACGAGCAGGAAGTACTGCTGGTTCTAGTTCAGTTGCATCATAGTTTGGTACAAAATCAACTGTATTCTTTCTTAAATCTCTTAGCATTTCCGCAGAAATCTTTGACATACGAGCCTCAGTATAACGCATGGCTGCCGCACCATCACCATCAATTGAGCCAAAGTTTCCATGACCATCTACAAGAGGATATCTATAGCTGAAATCCTGGGCCATACGAACTAATGCTTCATAAATAGAAGAGTCACCATGAGGGTGATACTTACCCATTACGTCACCGACAATACGAGCTGACTTTTTATGAGCCACATTATAATATACCTTAAGCTCGTCCATTCCATATAAAATACGTCTTTGAACAGGCTTTAAACCATCTCGTGCATCAGGAAGAGCACGATCTACAATAACGCTCATTGCGTAGTTTAAAAATGATCGCTTAAGCTTTCCAGAAAGCATTACAGAATCAATTTTACCATGGTTATATTCTTGACTTGAAGAAATTTCACCAACCTGAAGCTTTTCTTCCTCTTCATCATCAAGAATTTCATTATTTTCATTTATATTCTTATCATCGTTTTCCATGTTTTACCTCCTTAAGCATCAATTTCTGCATATTGAGCATTTTCTCTAATAAAGTCCTTACGAGGCTCTACCTCATCACCCATTAGCATAGTGAAATATTTTTCAGCAATCTCAGCGTCATCCATTGTAACACGTGTTAGAGTACGCTTTTCAGGATCCATTGTTGTTTCCCATAGCTGTGATGGGTCCATTTCTCCAAGACCCTTATATCTTTGAATAGCTGATCTTTCACCCATTTCCTTAAGGAATTCATCCTTTTCTTCATCCGAATAAGCATATTCTACACGCTTACCATTTTGAATCTTATATAGAGGTGGTTTAGCAATATAGATATAGCCTGCATCAATTAAGCCTGGCATAAAGCGGAAGAAATAAGTTAAAAGTAAAATACAAATATGATCACCATCGACATCGGCATCGGTCATAATAACAATTTTATGATATCTTGCCTTTTCAAGATTAAATGTATCAATTACACTACCATTTTCATCTCTTGCCTTAAAGCCAGTTCCAATACATGAAAGCATTGTTTGAATTTCATTATTTTGAATAGCACGTTCATAAGAAGCCTTTTCAACGTTTAAAACCTTACCACGAAGCGGTAAAATAGCTTGATACATCGAATTACGACCTTGCTTAGCAGAACCACCGGCTGAATCTCCCTCGACTAGATATAACTCACACTTTTCAGCGTCCTTAGAACGACAATCAGCAAGCTTAGATGCAATACCTAAAGAATCAATTGGTGATTTACGACGAGTCATAACACGAGCCTTTTCAGCTGCTACACGGGCTTTTCTTGCCATATCACATTTAGCTACAATAGCCTTTCCTGCATCAGGATTTTCAAGTAAATATTCAGCTAATGATTCACCAAAAATTTTATTGACAATACCACGAACCTCACTATTTCCTAGCTTAGTCTTAGTCTGTCCTTCAAATTCAGGATTAGGGTGTTTTACAGAAATAATAGCTGTTAAGCCTTCCTTAAAATCATCATTTTTAAGATCCTCATCATCAGCCTTAAAAATCTTAGCATCATGAGCATACTTATTAATCTCACGTCGTAGGGCTAGCATAAAGCCTTCCTCATGAGTTCCACCCTCATGGGTGTGAATATTATTGGTAAATGATAAAATATTAGCACTATAACCATCATTATAATGAATTGCAACTTCAACGGAAATGTTTGTTTTTTCATCAACACCCTCAGCATAAATTACATTATCGCCAATTCCTGCAATTTGATTACGATCCTTGTCTAGGAATTTAGCATATTCAACAATACCACCCTCATAATGATATGAGAACTCTTGTTTGTTAGCTTCATCTCTTAAATCACGAATAGTAATACGAAGTCCTTTATTTAAAAATGCAAGCTGTTGAATACGACTTCTTAATGTTTCAAAATCATAAACAGTTGTTTCGGTGAATATTTCAGGGTCAGCTTTGAAACTTACCTTTGAGCCAGTGTCATTAATATCACAATCACCAAGAACACGTAAATCTTCAATCACTTGTCCTCTTTCAAAACGCTCCTCGTAAATATGACCATTACGTTTAACACGTACCTCTAGCCATTCTGATAAGGCATTAACAACCGAAGCACCAACACCATGAAGACCTCCTGATACTTTATATGACTTTCCATCAAATTTACCACCAGCATGCAATACTGTAAAAATAGTTTCAACGGCTGGACGCTTAGTCTTTGGATGCAAATCAACAGGCATACCACGACCATTATCTGTTACAGATATAATATCGCCTGGTAATACCTCTACCTCAACATGATTACAAAATCCTGCTAAGGCTTCATCAATTGAGTTATCGACTATTTCCCAAACAAGATGGTGTAATCCACGGCTAGATGTTGAACCGATATACATACCCGGTCTTTTTCTTACTGGCTCTAGTCCCTCAAGTACTTGAATACTAGAGGCACCATATTTTTCCTCTTCTTCTAAATTTGCCATAATTTTCACTCCTTTAAATTGATTATATAGGCTTGATGTATCAAATCACTAGGTATATTTTCAATACTAGTGGTTGTAATAAACGCTTGATTTTGATCTAAAAGATACTTAACTAAATAACTACATCTTTTATCATCTAGACAAGAAAAGACATCATCTAAAAGTAAAGCTGGTTGAATATTATTAAGCTTAAAGGTTAAACTTGCAAGAGCAATTTTTAAAATCAAAGCCACACTTCTTAATTGTCCCTCAGAAGCATATTGACTCACTTCTAGATCATTTAAATAAAAAACATAGTTATCTCGATGAACACCAAAATTAGTTATATGAGTACTTTTATCATACTCAAGTTTATTTAAGTAAAAATCATCTAAATCTTTACTAGTTACTGACTTTAAATATTTTATTTCAATTAATTCTTCATAACCTAATACATTTTTTAATTTTTTAAATTCATTATTTAAAGCTTGAATCATTTTTTCTCTTAACTCGATTATTTTTATTTGACGTTTATTCATTTCTTTAGTTAATGTGTCAAGTAAAATCTCATCAAAGTTTTGTAAACGTAAAAGTTCATTTCTTTTTTTAAGTATTTTTTTATAATCTTGAATAAGCTTTAAATAGTTCTTATCTCTTAAAGAAATTTCTAAATCAAAAAAACTTCTTCTAATGCCTTTTTCACCTTTAACAAAATTAACATCAGTTGGTGAAAATAAAACCGTTTGAAAATGACCAATATAATCTGATAATTTAAGGATAGAATTACCATTTATAAGCATTTTTCTTCCTAATTCACTTAAAATAACATTATAGACATTATCATCATTTGTAAGTGATATTTTAGTATAGGAGTCATTAAAACGGATTAACTCTTTGAAATTTCGTGTTTTAAATGATGATCCTACGGCAGCTACATATATTCCTTCTAGAATTGTCGTTTTTCCAATCGCATTAGGACCAACAAAAATAATTAGCTTATGATTTGTATTTAATGAAATATTTTTTAGACGGCGCAATGATTTAAGCCGGATATTTGTAATCATACAATTTTATATTCCTTATTAAGGACTTTTATTGTCATTCCTTTATATAACTTACGTCCACGTCTTGATTCAAATTCTCCATCTACTAAAACAGTATTTTCTGCTAGAAACCATTTAGCTTCTCCACCAGAGGAAATGACGTTTATAATCTTTAATAATTGACCTAAAGTTATATATTCGGTTGTAATTGCAATTTGCTCCATAAAATCACCACGTTTCCATCCTATTATATCATAAATTTAAAAATAATGCTAGTATTTTAAGGTTTTATATTAAGATGAAAAAAAAAGCATTTTGAAGCAAAAAAGCCCTAAAACGTATTTTTAAGGCTTTAAATTAGTTATATTTAGTTAAAATTAATCCATTCTTACTGGTAAAATTAATTGACAAAGATTAGGCTCAGCCTCAGATGAAATAACAAACGGACGAATAGCTTCAGAGAAATTTAAAGTAACCTCTTGGCTTGTAAAACTGCGAAGTGCTTCAACAAGATATCTTGAAGAAAATCCGATACGAATTGTTTCAGATGAATTAATTCCTGTAGGAATAATTTCTTCTTTTGCATCACCGATTTGAGCATTTTCCGTTGAAATTTCAACACTTTGATCATTTTTAAGTAAAAGTTTGATAATTGAATAAGTAATTTCACGATCTTTTTCCTTATCACGAGGAGAAAGTAAGCTAACACGCTCAACTGCTTCAAGTAATTCTTCTTTATTAAATTTAATATTAATTGGGAAACTAGGTGGTATTAATCTTGATGTATCAGGATATGTTCCATCTAGAAGACGAGTTTGGAATAAAACGTTTTTAAATTTAAATAATAAGCTATTGTTAGAAAAATATAAATCTAGGCAATCCTCATATGTATCAATAGATTTAGAAATTTCATCTAATGATTTATTAGGAATAGTAATATTAAAATCATTATAATCGCCATTAATTGGAACAATTACCTTAGATAAACGGTAAGAGTCGGTAGCAATAGCAGTTAATTTATTTTCATGAAGTTTAAGATTAACGCCAGTTAAAATTGGCTTCTTTTCTGATTGGCTAGTTGCAAATACAGTTTGACGAATTATATTTTTTAATACAGGAGCTTCAATTGAAATAGGATTTTCAAGACAAACAAAATCAATATTTGGATAATCTATATAATCCATTACATGAAGCTTATATTCAGCTCTATCTGCTTTAATAGATAAAATCTTATCTTCAATTAAGGTAAGTGTAACTACTTTAGATGATACCTTTCTTATAATATCAATAAAGAAACGCCCAGGAATGATTGTCTTACCAGGTTCTGTAATTACTAAAGATTTATCAGATACAATTACCTGAACTGAAAGATCAATATTAGATGATGTCATATATAAATCATCTTTTGTAACTTCCATTTTGATACCTGTTAAAATAGGCATAGGACTTTTTTGAGGTAAACCTCTTGAAATATTATTTAAATTTTCAAGTAAAACATCACGATCAATTGTAAAATTCATAAATAAGCTCCTTTTATATATATTTTTTTATGTTTTATTATTATTTATTATTAGTGAATGTGGAAATGTGGATAACTTAAAAAAACGGCTTAAATACCACGTTTTTATTATACCACAAATGGTGGATAAATGGTAGATAATTATGGGGATTTTTGCAGTTTACCCCATTTTCTTTAAAATGTAATCAATTGCCATTTTGGTTTTTTCATCTCGATCTTTGTTATGAGAAACCTTTTCA
>ENA-OOQP01000765-OOQP01000765.1-human-gut-metagenome-genome-assembly--contig:-NODE-765-length-13952-cov-3.027128_pt1 | contig 13952 bp, 10 predicted proteins | sample MGYA00241266_ERZ501171 | MGnify/ENA primary metagenome ERZ501171 (study PRJEB25962, sample SAMEA2042501) | human gut metagenome | biome: human gut; feature: human-associated habitat; material: faeces...
CTTTTAGAGTGAAAGAATGCTCAGTTAGTGTTTGGGAACAGCGTAAGTTGGGAGAAATACTGATTAGCTTACAGAATAATACTCTTTCCAGAGCCGATTTATCGAATGAAACAGGTGTTGCAAAGAATGTGCATTATGGTGATGTACTTATTAAGTTTGGAGAGATTTTAGATGTAAGCAAAGAACAGCTTCAGATGATTTTGGATGAAAGCGTTTTGACAAAATATAAATCTTCTTTTTTGCAGAATGGAGATGTGATTGTTGCTGATACAGCAGAAGACTCGACAGTTGGGAAATGCAGTGAAATAGCAGGATTGAACGATGAAGTGGTACTGTCTGGACTACATACTATTCCATACAGACCAGTAAAAAAATTTGCTACTGGATATTTGGGATATTATCTAAATTCCAATATGTATCATAATCAGTTGATACCTTTGATGCAAGGAATAAAAGTTACATCAATTTCGAAATCGGCTATGCAAGATACTAATATTGTTTATCCTAAATTAATAGAAGAACAGACTATGATTGGCAGCTATTTTAAGTCTCTCGACCACCTCATTACTCTTCACCAGCAAAAGTGCGATGATTTGATAAATTTGAAGAAATATATGCTTCAAAACATGTTTGTTTAGCATTCAGAACTTTTTTGCGTACGATTCAAGATAGGATTGAGTATAAATTGAATATCTGAAGATGTGTCAAACATGAATTGTAACTTACGCTGGAATTTATCATAAATGCAGAGTGACCAATATGAACAGGAGTGTAATGTAATAAATATCATACATTTCATGCTTAGATAAAAAAGTAAAAAAATTGCTTTTAGAGTGAAAGAATGCTCAGTTAGTGTTTGGGAACAGCGTAAGTTGTCTGAGATAGCAATTAGAGTAACAGAAAAGAATAAAAATAATGAATTTACTGAACCTTTTACAAATTCTGCAGAGCTGGGGATAATTAGTCAGAAAGAATATTTTGAAAGAGAAATTGTAAATGATGAGAATCTGGATGGATATTATATAGTCAGAAAGGATGATTTTGTATATAATCCGAGAATTTCTGGTACTGCTCCTGTTGGTCCGATAAATAGAAATAGATTGGAAAGAAATGGCGTAATGTCGCCGCTTTACACAGTATTTAGAGTTCATGATATTGCTGAGTTATATTTAGAATACTATTTCAAAACTACAAATTGGCATCGTTTTATGAAATTGAACGGAGATTCTGGGGCAAGATTTGACAGATTTACAATTTCTTCAACGCAGTTTATGGAAATGCCGATTCCGTATCCAAAGGTTGAGGAACAAAAAAAGATTGGAGCGTATTTTTCCCACCTCGACCACCTCATCACTCTTCACCAGCGTAAGCGCCTTGGTTTGCTGAAAGTAGGGAAAAACGCTTGGGAACAGCGTAAGTTGGGGGATGATATTGTAAATATTCATACGGGAACCAATTTGATAGGTTCAGAAAGCAATTCTGGATTACCTTTAATTAAGATGGGGAATATTCAGAGAGGGTATTTTGATACATCTAAGCTGGAATATTTGGCGGAAAATGAATATCCAGAAAAAGAAGATATTGCAAATTATGGTGATTTTTTCTTTAATACTAGAAATACATTGGAACTTGTAGGAAAAGGTGCCACATGGATGGGAACAAGTGGAGAATATGCTTTTAACAGCAATATTGCAAGGTTCGAATTTAAAAATATTGATACGATTTTCTTAAATTATCTTTACAATACAGAAGATATGACAAGGCAAATTCATGCTAGAGCAATGGGAACGACAAGTGTAGCAGCAATATATCCACGAAACTTAGAATCTGTTGAATATTATGTTCCAATCATGGAAGAACAACAGATGATAGGTTCATATTTCCAAAGTATTGACCGCCTCATCACTCTTCACCAGCAAAAGTAAAAATTGATAAAAAATACGCTTATTTTCGCTAATACAAATAAAAATGTACGAAAAAGGAGAATTCCATGGCAGAATTAGAGTCGTTAATCGAACAAAAACTGATTGACCAGTTAGTTTACGGAGAGTCCCAATGGACTTATAGGGCAGATTTGAAGACGGAAGAAGACCTTTGGAAGAATTTCCGTTACATATTGGAACAAAACAACAAGGACAGATTAAACGGTGAGCACTTATCCGATGCGGAATTTGAGCAAGTAAAGAACCAATTACAGTTTTCTTCTTTTTACAAGGCGGGAGAATGGCTTGTCGGTGAAAACGGAAAGGTTATGGTTCATGTTCAACGAGATACGGAGAAATTACATCTGGTAGTAATGAATCATGAGCATATTGCGGGCGGCAGCAGTGTTTATGAAGTAATTAACCAGTATAGGGCGTTGGCAGATGAAGACAGTGAGACAAAAGCACAGGACCGTAGATTTGATGTTACGCTCATGATTAACGGACTGCCTATGATACATATAGAATTAAAAAATAAACAGCATTCTTATATGGATGGATTTTGGCAGATTAAAAAGTACATTGGAGAAGGTAAATTTACAGGTGTTTTTTCCGCAGTTCAGATGTTTGTTATCAGCAATGGAGTGGATACCAAGTATTTCTCCGCAGCCGGCGATACGGAGTTAAATTCCAAGTTTATTAGTGGATGGCTGGATAGGGAAAATAATCCAGTGTCCAATTATCTGGATTTTGCCAAGAGTGTGCTTCGGATTCCGGAAGCGCATGAGATGATAGCAAGATATACGGTGCTAGATGAGGAAAAAAAACAGCTAATCTTACTAAGACCATATCAGATACATGCGATAGAAGCTATCCGTGAGGCATCCAAGACAGGAAAATCCGGTTATGTGTGGCATACAACGGGTTCCGGAAAGACACTGACTTCCTATAAGGCAACCAGAAATCTTTTGATGGATATTCCTTCTATTGATAAAGCCATTTTCTTGATTGACAGAAAAGACCTGGATACGCAGACAACGATGGCATTTCAGGCCTACGCCAACAATGACCTTATAGATGTGGATGAAACAGACAATGTTTTTGACCTGAAGAAAAAGTTAAAATCCGCGGACCGTCAGGTGATTGTAACAACCATTCAGAAATTACAGAGACTTATCACTAAAAAATTGGAAGAAGGGACATCGGATTATGAAAAGATAAAAAATCTGAAGATTGCCTTTGTGGTAGACGAATGCCATAGAGCAGTTACACCGGGAACAAAGAGGGAACTGGAAAGATTTTTTGGAAATTCTCTTTGGTATGGTTTCACCGGAACACCTCGATTTGCAGAAAACCCTTATCCGCAAATGGGAGATTTACCGCGTACTACGGATGAACTGTATGGAGAACGTCTGCATAAGTACACGATTCAGAATGCTATTCATGATAATGCTGTACTGGGATTTCAGGTAGAACATAATGGCCCCAAAAACATAACAGATGAAACGGACAGCAGCATCTATGACAATGAAACACATATGCTTCGGGTTTTGGACATTATCCTGAATAAATCATTTTATAAGTTAGGATTTCAGAACGGAAAAGGTCAGACTTATGAAGGTTTGCTGACCACAAGCTCCATTCAGTCCGCACAAAAATATTATGATTTGTTAAAACGGGTAAAAAAAGGGGAAACCGAATTGCAGATTGATGAGAAAATTAAGCAGGTTTTACCGGATTTTCCTAAGTTTGCCATTACCTATTCGGTTACGGAAAATGAAGAAAGTTCTCATGTAAATCAACAAAAGATGCAATCATCTTTGGATGATTATAATGGAATGTTCGGAACAAAATATGAACTTTCCCAGATACAAGGATATAATGCAAATTTAAATAAACGTCTTGCAAGAAAGGAACCTAAATTTAAGAGCAGAAATGAACAGTTGGATATTGTCATTGTAGTGGACAGGCTGCTGACAGGATTTGATGCCCCCTGCATGTCTACCATATTTATTGACAGACAGCCCATGGGACCTCATGATTTGATACAGGCATTTTCCCGTACAAATCGTATCTTTGATAAGAATAAGACATATGGTCAAATTGTGACATTCCAGGCACCGAAGTTGTTTAAGGACAGTGTAGACAATGCGGTCAGACTCTATTCTGCAGGAAGTACAGAAGTATCTATGCTGGCAGATTGGGAGGAGATTGAACCTGCGTTTCGGAAATCCCTGAAAGCATTGAGGGCATCGGCGGAAACACCGGCAGAAGTTCCAACAATGTCAAAAAAGGAAAAGATTGTGTTTGTTAAGATGTTCCAGAATTTTGACAGGTTGTTTGCGCAACTCAAATCCTTTTCACAGTATGATGAGAGTATGCTTGAGGGATATGGTATTACAGAAGAGGAATATGTAGACTACGTGGGACAATATCTGAATGCCAAAGCACAACTGGAAGAGGACTCAGAGGATAACCCGGATGAAACGGACGGTCCTGTGATTGACGGAGATTATGAATTGATGGCTTACAGTCACACCAAAATTGACTATGAGTACATTATTAATTTGATTCAAAATATCGTTTCACCGGATGACGATACGGAAGTTTCACCGGAACAGAGGCAGAAACAAATAGAAGAGGTTAAGCAGTATATTGAGGATTTGAGGAAGGACAATCCGAAAGTGGCGGATATTATGTCCAACCTTGTGCTTGAAATTGAAGCAGATGAAAACAAATATAAGGGTCAGTCCATTCTTAATATTGTGGAGAATATGAAGCAGGAATGCATTGAAAAAGTGGTTACTAACTTTAGTATTACCTGGTATGCGTCAAAAGAGGATATAATGTACGCAGCCATGCATTATCGAAATGGAAAGATTCCCAATGAACAGGCAATAAAGGTTACGGCAGATTTCCCCAAATATAAGGATGCATACGAAAAAGCAATTCCCAAATTCAAATATTATAATTTGCTGATTGAGGACCTGAAAAAGACCCTGGATGAAGAAATAAAACCATTATTGGATAATTAACGGATTGCATTAACCACAAAAATACTTTTAACTGTTTCTATCAGCGTAAGTACGATAGGAAACGGAGGAAGTATATGCTTAGCGATAGAAACGGTGCAGAACTATTCTGCAATTATTACGGACAATGGATTGATGTTTACAAAAAAGGTGCCATAAGAGAAGCAACTTTGGCAAAATATCAGATGACACATAAATGGGTGGAAAAGCTTGCGCCTCAGTTGAAAGTGTCGGAACTGACCAGAACAGCATATCAACAGCTCTTAAATGATTATGCCAAGGAACATGAAAGGCAGACCACACTTGATTTTCATCATCAGTTAAAAGGGGCTGTTTTGGATGCCGTGGATGAGGGGATGATAGAAAGAGACCCCACACGAAAAGCTATTATTAAGGGAAAGACACCACGGGCGAAAAAGATAAAATATCTGAACCAGTTTGAATTACATACCTTGATTGCACACCTTGATATAAAAGAGGAACCCAACTGGGATTGGTTTATTCTTTTAGTAGCAAAAACGGGCATGAGATTTTCAGAGGCCCTGGCTATTACACCGGCAGATTTTGATTTCGCACGGCAGACATTATCAGTGAGCAAAACATGGGATTACAAGGGAAAAGGTGGATTTTTGCCAACCAAAAATAAATCCTCAGTAAGAAAAATTCAGATAGACTGGCAGATTGTAGTAAAATTTTCGGAACTGGTGAAAAATTTGCCGGAAGATGAACCTATTTTTGTGGGTGAAGAAAAAATATATAATTCCACAGTCAACGATGTCCTGGCAAGGCATTGTAAAGACTGTGGAATTTCTGTGATTTCTATTCATGGATTGCGGCATACACATGCGTCGCTGCTTTTGTTTGCCGGTGTGTCAATCGCCAGCGTGGCAAGAAGATTGGGACATGCCAGCATGACAACAACACAAAAAACATATCTGCATATTATTCAGGAACTCGAAAATAAGGATGTGGACCTGGTAATGAGAACATTATCGGGGCTGTAAAATAACAATGTAACGATAAATTACTTACGCTGATTTTTAAAATTACGCCAGCGGCAGTACTACCTGCGTGATAAATTTTTCAGGGTCCGTATGGTGGGGAGGTCCCTCCAGATAAATGTGCTGGCAGGTGCCCTTTAAGGAAAGTCCTTTTTCTTTGGCATAGGAAACGATGTGGTCGCGGATGCAGGGAATGGACTCATAGCTGCCGTGATAAAAGATGCAGAGAGCCTTTTCTTCCGGCAGGTTTTTCACGTCTTCGCCCTGACTGTCGGATGGAACGGCAACACAGTAGGAAATGAGGTTCGGGTCGTCCAGGGAATAGGAAATAAAAAACATCCGCTTGGTGGTGTCGGAACCGTACTGCCGCAGGGCAGCGGGAATGATGCTGCGGAGGTCTTCCTTCCTGTCTTCCACGGTATCGGCACGCAGGGTTTTGCAGAAAACAGTCTGCGCCGGAATGGTCACGGTCTGGATTTCAAAGTCATTTTCACTTTTTACACGTTCTTTTAGTTTTTCAATATTTAAATTCAACTCATCGCGCAGCTTTTCCAACCGGGCAATCAGCGGCATCAGATCGGTGGTTCCGTGATAGTAGGCGTAAATATCATCCAGAGAAAGACCGAAATTCTGCATGACACGAATGGCGCGGATACCGGACAAAACATCAGTGGAATAATAACGGTTGCCGGTGGCACTGTCACGGTGGTCCGCCTGGATGAGCCCTTTATCTTCATAGTTTAAGATAATTCTTCGTGTCAGACCGAGAGATTTGGCAACTTCGCCGATAGACATGTATTTCCTGGAAGAGTCACTCATAAAAATTTCCCCTTTCTTTTTACTCATTAAAAATTTTATAAAAAATGTCAAAAAACACTTGCATCGTACATTGATGTACGGGGTATACTTATTTTAGTCACGAAGGGCAGACATGTCAAGTACAACAGCTTTTTCGTCTGTACACGTGCCATAACTTTGTCGTGTAAGAGGGGTTCGGATAGATAAGAAAGGGCGTATGAAAAAATTCATACGTCTTTTTCTTTTTACGTGCGGACAAGCATTTTTGAAGAAATCCGCGTAAGCATTTTGCCTGCATTACGCGTGGTTCGATATTTTTGAAGAAATCCGCATAAATTTTTTTCTCTCTTTACGCGGATTCTGATACTTTCGTAGAAATCCGCGTAAATCATTTTCTCTCTTTACGCGGATACTGGAACTTTCGCAGAAATCCGCGTAAACCGGATTTGAAAATTACGTGTATATCGGAACTTTCGCAGAAATCCGCGTAAACCGGATTTGAAAATTACGTGTATTTCGAAACTTTCGCAGAAATCCGCGTAAACCGGTCTTGAAAATTACGTGTATTTCCGATCTTTTGCGTATATCTGCGTAACCTTATTCCCAATGCCATGTGTATTCCAAGAATGGAAATGGGTTCCCCATATTATCCGGACATTCCTTGTTCCCAAATTTGTACACTAATTCCTATTGACACAATGGGAATTAATTTTTATAATTCCTACTGTGAAGATAGGAGAAAAAGCGTTTTTGCCTAAGAAGTAACAGGCACATTTTTTCATGAAAAACAGATAGAATATTTTTACATGGGAAAGTATGGAAAAGAAGAATACCGGATACAGGTAGATGCATACAGTCATCCCGGAAATGACCGGGAAGAAAGGATACAACATATGATGATTTCAACCAGAGGAAGGTATGCCCTGCGTGTGATGCTGGATTTGGCGGAGCACAATAACGGGGAATACATTTCCTTAAAAGAAATAGCGGACAGGCAGGAAATTTCCAGAAAATATCTGGAGGGAATTATGACGGTATTGTCCAAGGCACATCTGGTGGACAGCTCTTCGGGCAAGACCGGCGGGTACCGGCTGGTAAAACCGGCGGAGGAATACCCGGTTGGGGACATTTTGCGGACGGTGGAAAACGATATGATACCCGTTGCCTGCATGGGAGAGTCCGAGACCAAATGTACGAGGGCGGACAAATGCTACACCATGCCGTTCTGGATGGGACTGAGCCGGGTTATTGACAATTATTTGGACAGCCACACATTGAAGTCTCTTTTGGAAGAAGGGCACAGAGAGCACTGTACCTGTTGTACCGAATTCCAGAAACACGCAGAAACATAAACACACGGCAAAACGCAAAAACAAAAGCATGTGAAAGTGCAAACACAAAAGCATGAACACGGCAGCAAAAGCAAGCAGGAACGCGGGCACAGGATGAACACTGCAGCAAAAGCAAGCAGGAGCGCGGGCACAGGATGAACACGGCAGCAAAAGCAAGCAGAAGCACAGACGCAGAAGCATGAATGCAGCGGAAGCACAGACACAGACGCCACTTTAGAAGGATAACGCAGGAGAGAAAACAGAAACAGAAAAGGAGAAAAGCCATGAGCCACAAGTTATTAACAGTTAAGGATTTGCACGTTAATGTGGGAGAAAAAGAAATTCTGCACGGGATTAACCTGCAGGTAGGAAAAGGAGAAACCCATGTACTGATGGGTCCCAACGGTACCGGTAAATCCACCCTCGGATATGCGATTGCGGGAAATCCCCGTTACGAAGTCACAGAAGGAAGCATTCTGTTTAACGGAGAAGATATTACTTATATGCCGGTCAACGAAAGAGCTAAGAAAGGAATTTTCCTTTCCTTCCAGAACCCTCTGGAAGTACCGGGCGTAACTCTTTCCGCTTTTATCCGGAGCGCACTGGAATATAAAACCGGAGAAAGAATTCGTCTTTTTACCTATAAAAAGAAATTGCTGGAAATGATGGAGCTCTTAAACATGGACGAGTCCTATGCAGAGAGAGATCTGAACGTCGGATTTTCCGGCGGTGAAAAAAAGAAAGCCGAAATCCTGCAGCTTCTAATGCTGGAGCCGTCCCTTGCCATTCTGGATGAAACAGACTCAGGTCTTGATGTGGATGCGGTAAGAACCGTCTCCAGGGGCATCCAGATTTATCAGGAAAGATGCAAGGGAAGCCTGCTCATTATCACACACAGCACGAAAATCTTAGAGTCCCTGCATGTGGATGTAACCCATGTCATGGAAAACGGAATTGTGGTAAAAGAGGGCGATGCTTCCTTAGTTGATGTCATCAATGAAAATGGCTTCACCGAGCTACGTGACGAGAAATAAAGTCAGGAAAAAGAGAGGAAATCACAAATATGGAAGAAAAAACATATGTGGATGACATTGACCGCAGTGTCTATGACATAAAAGACGAAGAACACGATGCCTTCCGTATCGAAGAAGGTCTGACCCCGGAAATCGTAGACCAGATTTCAAAGGAAAAGCATGACCCGGAATGGATGAGGGAGTTCCGGCAGCAGTCTTTGAAAATATATCAGGAATTAAAGGTGCCGGACTGGGGCCCTTCCATCAAGGGACTGGATATGGACCACATTGCCACCTACGTGCGTCCGCACAGCGATATGAAGAACAACTGGAAAAACGTGCCCAAGGACATCAAGGAAACCTTTGAACGTCTGGGTATTCCGCAGGCGGAAAGAAAGTCCCTTGCCGGTGTGGGCGCCCAGTACGACTCCGAGCTGGTTTACCACAATGTAAAGGACGAGGTGGCGGCGCAGGGTGTCGTATATCTGGATATGGAAAGCGCCCTGCAGGGTGAATACGCCGACATGGTACATGAATACTTCATGAAGCTGATTACCCCGAGGGACCACAAATTTGCGGCGCTTCACGGTGCGGTATGGTCCGGCGGTTCCTTTGTCTATGTGCCGAAGGGCGTGGACGTGTCCATTCCCTTACAGTCGTATTTCCGACTGAATGCCAAGGGTGCCGGACAGTTTGAACATACTCTGATTATTGTGGATGAAGGAGCCAATCTTCATTTCATCGAAGGCTGTTCCGCTCCCAAGTACAATGTGGCAAACCTGCATGCGGGCTGTGTGGAGCTGTTTGTGAAAAAGAACGCCAAGCTGCGTTATTCTACCATTGAAAACTGGTCCAAGAACATGTATAACTTAAACTCCAAGAGAGCGCTTGTGGAGGAAGGCGGTACTATTGAATGGGTATCCGGTTCCTTCGGTTCCCATGTAAGCTACCTTTATCCCATGAGTATCTTAAAGGGGAGAGGGGCAAAAATGGAATTTACAGGAGTAACCTTTGCGGCAGCCGGACAGAACTTAGATACCGGAGCCAAGGTTGTGCATGCGGCGCCGGATACCAGCTCCTATATGAATACCCGTTCCATCAGCAAGGGCGGCGGCATCAGCACCTTCCGGAGCAGCGTGGTGGTACAGAAGAATGCAACGGGCACCAAATCGGCAGTGTCCTGCCAGTCTTTGATGCTGGACTCCGAGTCCCGCTCCGATACCATTCCCGCTATGGATGTGCGCACCAAGGAAGCATCCATCGGACATGAAGCCAAAATCGGAAGCATCAGCGACGATGCGGTCTTTTACCTGATGTCCAGAGGCTTAACGGAGGAAGAGGCAAGAGCCCTGATTGTCAGTGGCTTTGCGGACAACGTATCCAAGGAATTACCGATGGAATATGCGGTGGAAATGAACAATCTGATCCGTCTGGAAATGAAGGGAAGCATCGGATAACAGGCAAGGAGTGAAAAAGATGAGTGAAATGAAAAGAACAGTAAACGCACTGCCGTCCAAGACCTGGTACTGGCTCAAAATGAACGATGCCGTACTGCCCTGGGAAGAGGAAGGCGGAAGCGAAACCATACAGGTAGGAAGTAAAAATGCACCGGTATTTTTGCAGGTATCCGGCGGAAACTATGAGAAAAAGCAGATAGAGATTTCCGCAAAGGAAAAAGAAGAAGTGGAAGTGTATATGCAGTATGCGGATTTCTCCCATCTGGAAGCCCTGACGAAAATCCATGTGGGAAAAGGCAGCCGGGTAAAACTCGTACAGGTCATGAAGACGGGAAAGGAAACCTCTTTAATTAACCGGATTGAAACGAAAGTGGAAGAAGAGGGAAGCCTGGAGCTGTATCAGGTTATGCTGGGACAGGGCAATATTTACGGAGAAACCCTGACCGACTTAGTGGGGAAGGAAGCCTCCTTTGATGCCGATTTAGGGTATCTGGTACAGGATGAAGAGCTGCTTGACATCAACATGGTTGTCAACCATTTCGGAGAAGAAACCAGGTCCCGGATTAAGGCGGACGGCGCACTGAAGGACAAGGCAAAGAAAGTGTTCCGCGGTACCATTGATTTCAAAAAAGGCTCCGTAGGTGCGGAAGGCGAAGAAACCGAAACCGTGCTTATGCTGGGCGATGATGTGCAGAACCAGACCATTCCGGTGATTCTCTGCAGCGAGGAAACCGTTGCCGGAAGCCATGGCGCCACCATCGGCGAACTGGACGAGGACACCCTGTTTTATTTTGAAAGCAGGGGCATCGGCAAAAAAGAAGCGGAGGACATTATGGCAAGGGCAGCCATTGACCGCATCGGCAGACTCCTTTCCGAAGAAAAGGCTCAGGAATGGATACAGAACGGATTAAAGGAGGTGCTTTCTTAAGATGGATGTGATACAATATAGGAAAGATTTCCCACTGCTCGTAAAGACCGGCAATATATATCTGGACAATGCGGCAACATCCCAGAGACCCCGGTGTGTACTGGATGCGGAAACAGAATTTTACGAGCGTCATAATGCCAATCCGCTGCGCGGTTTTTATCCTCTGGCGGTGGAAGCGACCGATGCCTACGAAAAGGCAAGAGAAGTGACGGCGGACTTTATTCATGCCAAGCTCCCCGGTGAAATTATTTTTACAAGAAATACCACGGAAAGCATCAACCTGGTGGCATACAGCTACGGCTTAAGCCACGTAAAAGCGGGGGACGAAATTCTGGTTTCCGTTATGGAGCACCACAGCAACCTTCTTCCCTGGCAGATGGTAGCAAGAAATACCGGCGCCACCTTAAAATTCATGGAATGCAAACAGGACGGCAGCCTTGACCTTGCGGAAGTGGAAGCGCTGATAACGGAGAAGACTAAAATCGTAGCCATCACCCAGGTGTCCAACGTACTGGGCAGGGTCAATCCTGTAAAGGAGATTGCGGAGATGGTGCACAGAAAAGGAGCCGTGATTTTAGTGGATGGCGCCCAGAGTACACCCCATATGGAAGTGGATGTGCAGGACCTTGCCTGTGATTTCTTCGCGTTTTCCGGTCACAAACTGTTAGGACCCATGGGCATCGGCGTGTTGTACGGCAGACAGGAGCTGTTAGAGGAAATGCCGCCTTTTCTTTCCGGCGGAGAAATGATAGAGTCTGTGACCAGAGAGCGCGCGGTCTACGCAGAGGTGCCGCATAAATTTGAAGCGGGCACCGTCAATGCGGCAGGGGCGGTCGGACTGGCGGCAGCCATGGAATATATCAAAAGAATCGGCTTTGCCGACATGCAGAAGCAGGAGCATCTGCTCACCGCCCATGTACTGGAGGAGATGGAGCGTATGCCCCATGTGCATATTGTGGGAGATAAAAATGCCGAAAACCATACCGGCATCGTTACCTTTACCATAGAGGATGTGCATCCCCATGATGTGAGCGAAATCTTAAGCAATGACGGCATCTGCGTAAGAGCGGGACATCACTGTGCCCAGCCATTATTAAAACACCTTGGTATCGGTTCCGCCACAAGAGCCAGCTTTATGTTTTATAATACCTTGGAAGAGGCGGACCGCCTGATTGAGAGCGTGTCCACCATAAGGGAGAGAATGGGATATGGAAAGTAATCGCTTTTATAATGAAATTCTGACAGAGCACAACATCCACCCGGAGTTCAAGCATGACCTGCCGGATGCGGACATTGTGCTTGAGGGCATAAATCCCAGCTGCGGGGACGACATTTTCTTAAAACTGAAGGTGGAAAACGGCGTTATCACGGACGGAGCCTTCGTGGGAGACGGCTGTGCCATTTCCCAGGCGTCCGCCGACATTATGCTGGGCATGATTATCGGAAAAACCAAAGAAGAAGCCTTGCATCTTGGAGAAATTTTCTCTAAAATGATAAAAGGGACTGCTACGGAGGAAGAAATCGAAAGTCTGGAAGAAGCAGGAGCCTTGCAGGATATCTCCCATATGCCGGCGCGTGTAAAATGTGCCGTACTGGGATGGAGAACCTTAAAAGAAGCTTTGGGTGAAAACGGACAAAGAACCGGGGCATAAACAGACAGAGCACCGGGCACAAACAAAATCAAAGATGAGGTAGGGTATGGAAACAGGAAAAGAAGCAGCAAAAGTGATTGAAGCCGGACAGGTATATCTCGGGATTGAGTTCGGTTCCACCAGAATAAAAGCCGTGCTTACGGATAAGGACGGAAAAGTACTGGCGACAGGCGGACACGGCTGGGAAAACAGACTGGAAAACGGAATCTGGACGTATTCCGAAGAGGACATTTTTTCGGGACTGAGGGATTGTTACCAAAGTCTTGCAAAGGATGTGAAGGCACAGTACGGTATTCCCTTAAAGAAAATTGCCGCCATGGGCGTTTCTGCCATGATGCACGGTTATCTTCCCTTTGACAAAGACGGAAGGCTTTTAGTACCGTTCCGTACCTGGCGAAACACCATGACGGAGGAAGCGGCGGAAAAATTAACCGGTGTTTTTTCCTATAATATTCCCCAGAGATGGAGTATTGCCCACCTGTATCAGGCAATCTTAAACGGTGAGGAGCATGTGAAGGAGATTGCTTATTTTACCACGCTGGCGGGCTATGTGCACCAGAAACTGACCGGGGAAAAGGTACTCGGCGTGGGGGATGCATCCGGCATGTTCCCCATTGATACCGCGACCGGGGATTACGATGAAAAAATGCTTGCGGCTTTTGAAAAGCTGATTGCGGATAAACATTATTCATGGTGTCTTCGGGATATTTTACCGAAGGTACTGCCTGCGGGAGAAAAAGCGGGCGTGCTCACTAAGGAAGGCGCGGCGCTCTTAGACCCCTCCGGGGAACTGGAAGCTGGCTGTCCGGTTCGCCCGC
>ENA-OOQP01000772-OOQP01000772.1-human-gut-metagenome-genome-assembly--contig:-NODE-772-length-13904-cov-12.851397_pt1 | contig 13904 bp, 8 predicted proteins | sample MGYA00241266_ERZ501171 | MGnify/ENA primary metagenome ERZ501171 (study PRJEB25962, sample SAMEA2042501) | human gut metagenome | biome: human gut; feature: human-associated habitat; material: faeces...
GGTCAGGTTGCTCTCTTTGCAGCCCGTTATGCATACCAGGCTAAGGATCCTGCCCGTTGCGAGAAGTATTGCGACATCGCCATGAAGAGTGAGAAGGAGGCTAAGGATGCCCTCAACCTCAAGCTCTATGTGATGAAGGACGGCTTGAAGACTCACGAGGATTCTCTTGCCTATGTTAACAAGCTCAAGGATATCTTTGCAAAGGACGAGACCAATGATGTTGTTCTCGATGGTTTGAACTCTATGTACTCTTCATTGAAGATGGAGAAGGAGCAGACTGCACTTTTGGACGCAGCTATTGCAAAGAACCCTAACAACTTTGTAGCTCTTGCCAACAAGGGTATGATGTATATCCAGAAGAACGATGCAGACAACGCTATCAAGTGTTTGAAGCAGGCTCTTGCTGCAAAGGAGGATAACGTAGTTGTTCTTACTTATCTGGGTGCTTGCTACAACAGCAAGGCTGGTAACTTGCAGGATCCTAACGGCCGCAAGGTTGTTTACCAGGAGGCTATCAAGGTTCTCGACAAGGCTAAGCAGCTCGATCCAGAGAAGGCTCAGGCTAACTGGGGTTATACCCGTTATCAGGCTTACTATGGCTACTATGGTCCTAACGCAGCAGAGACCAAGCAGGCTGAGGCTGAGAGCAAGTAAAGTTTAAGCTTCAAATAAGTATTTGATTCTCATAGGGGGATGTCACCTAGTGTGGCATCCCTTTTTTTGTTTCTTTGACATAGGGTTGTTCCGGTAAGATAACAAATAGAACTGTGTTTTTAGTGGCTAAATGATTGATAAAAACATCAGCGAGTAATGTTGGTTTGCTATAGGCGTCCATCAGCTGGTCTACGCATGCACAACAGGTGTTGTGCGAGCGCATATCAGCTGTTATGCAAGCGCACAACAGCTGTTGTGCGGCCTACGGAGTTAACTTCTCCGATAACCTATACTATCTTTTCCGACAACTTCATCTGTCTTTTCCGACAACTTCTTCTGTCTTTTCCGACAACTTCTTCTGTCTTTTCCGACAACTTCTTCCGTATTCTGCGATTGTATCTTACGCATTATCCTTTGATATCATACGCTTGCGTGTATTTCTATTCAAAGTAGTTTCTGTTCCTCCACCAGGTTAGTGAGTGAACTGGTTGGGTCTAAAGCTCCAAATACTACATTGTCAGCGATGCTGATGATGTATTTGTTCCTAGCCAAAGCACTTTGCTTGGAGTTGCGGGGAAGATGGGAGAGGGAGATAATAAGAGCTTCGTTGCTGTCGATGGCTGATTGCATTTCGGCAGGCAGCACCTTATACATTCTTCTAGCCAGCACGATGATGACGGGGATGTGGCGCTTCAGGAGAAGTTGCTGAACATCCTTTTCCAGTTTTGTCTGGAATCCACTGATGATGCAGGAATCCTTAGGCACACTTGTAGCCCAGTCGAAACTTTTTAGGATGTCTCGGCTTGTAGTCTTGCTGGAACAGAGAAACGCTGTCTTGGGGCGTTCCAGCAAGTCCAGGTTTCCTATATGTGATAGTATCTCTGGCATATAAAGAATTTATATTTATAACGATGCAAAAATACGAATAATCCGCTGAAAATCAAAGGAAACTACATTTTTTTTGTAGATTCTCTATAAAATATTTGTTTTTTTGAAAACTTCTGTGTATTTTTGCACAAAAATAAATATTAAAATAAGATATAAGTAAACAAGAAAGGAGTTAATTATGAAGGAAAAGAAATTAAAAATATTCACTCTTCCTATTGAGGAGTTTGAAAAGAAATATCCTGTTAGCTATTCGATAGTAGTACCAGGAATTCCTGAGGGACATGTGGCAAAGGTAGTTTCTGTACGCCCTTGCTAGACTTTTATAATCTCTTCAGATATGCAAAAGATTAGTAAGAAGCATCCATGTAGAGTAAATACAATCCAAACAGATTGCGTTATTACTCCTTTTTTTGAAAGAAAGAAGGGGGTATTGGTATCAGGATGTGAGGTAGAATCTACTGTTTGGGATACTGGAGCTACCAATACGATTATTTCGTCAGCCGTAATTGATGCTTTGGGATTAAAACCTGTTCGACAAACACAAATCGAGGGTGTCGGAGGATGCATGGACTCATCTGTTTACAAAATAAACATTTATGTAGATGGATGTTTGGAATTCACAGGTATTGAAGCATTGTCTGGTGACATCGGGGATTATGATGTTATCATAGGGATGGACATTATAACTTTAGGTGATTTTGTTATTACAAACAAAGATGATCAAACTTGGTTTGCTTTTCGTTATCCTTCTCGTGAGCATATCGAGTTTTAAAATGATACAACGAAGACTCCCTGTTGCAGATACTACTTGACAAGCATCAGTAACAGGGATTCTTCGTTTTACTCCTCATCCTTGTTCAGCTCATCGCCCATACGATACTTAATGTCGTAGTTGATGATGAAGTCGAGCTCTTCTTCTGTAAAGCCGTAATGCTTCGCCAGAAGCTTATCGATTTCATCGATGATGGGCTTGGATTCCTTGATGAAGAAATGTTGCTTCTCCATCACAAACTGTCTGCCTTTTTGGGCATATGTTCTCTCTTTAATATGGCTATGTTTTTGATAATCATTTTCCAATTTCTTGCCTAATGATGCAATAGACTCTAAGTCATTATTCGTAAGAGAATTCACATCAAAAGGAATTTGGAAGTCTCTAGAGTTTACAACTTGACAACTGGACCACATTATATAATTAGTAAAGAACAAACTAGATGATAGAAATGCAATGATGACATATTTTTCTTCTTCACTTAGTGTATAGACAGGCTTCATTTCTCCTGTAATACAATCTTCTCCATTGTCTTTGTAAATAGGAATTCTATCTAGCACTTTAAACCAATATTGTACTGCTCTAAAATAATATAGAATATGTTTCGTCGGAGTAGGGAGAAAACTACTTGTCAGTGAACTCTTTCCATCTTGTATTTTTAGCTTTTCTATTATCTTTGTAAATAATGGCGATGGCAATTTTGCTATACTATCTGCCATATTTATATTGGTAGTTTCATTATAAGCTAAATTTTTAAACAAGAAATTTCTATATTCGTTATACCACTTGTTATATTTTGTTGAATATACAGTATCAATCTCGTTATGTTTATCTATAATTATAGCGAGGAGCATATCAGCACCTTCAAATAATTTAGCTGGTCTCCATGAGTAATTACTTATCCAACACTTTTTTCCTGCTTTTATTATGTCTTGTACTGGAGCCATTTTAGTTGCAGAAATACTACTATTGGGGATGATCATACCACATATTCCGATATAAGAAAGAATTTGATGACTGCGTTCTATGCAATAAGCGTATAAGTTTGCGCATTTGTACGTCTTATAACTTTCTGATATCTTGTAGAAGTATTTCTTAGCTGTATATACAACATACGGCGGATTGCCAATGATAACATCAAAGCCACCATTGCTATGCATGATATGATAATATTCCGCCAGCCAATGGAAAGGCTGGTGGCTGGAGAGCCATTCTTCATACGAAATGCTGGCATCCGATACCATTGAAGAAAAAAGCTTATGATTCAGCAAGTTATTAAGTTCTGAAAGCTTTGCCTTGAGCTGCATTTTAGACTCCTTAAACTCGCTTGCCTCCTCCTGCGAAGTAAGCTGAAGGTCCTTGAACTGTTCGTAGGCACGAGCCACAACCTCCATCTCCAATTCTACCTTGTCCTTGAATTCCTGCTTGGCAAACATGTCGCCATAATTCAAGTCATTATCCAATTCTTTTTCCGTAGCATATCCCACCAAAGTGTTGCCGCAACGAATGTTGAAGTCGATATCCGGTAACGGATCCAGACCGAGATTATCGAGTCTTGGATTTACTTCCACTACCGCCACCATTTTCAGGAACAGGCGGAGCTTGGCAATCTCTACAGCCTCTTCCATGATATCTACGCCATAGAGGTTACGGAGAATGATACTCTTATAGATAAAGTACTGAATGTTACTGCGATACTTCTTGCTAATCTCTTCAAGTTCAGCTACGAATAACTTCTCGTTCTTCTGGTGGAACTCCTCCATGCGGGTAATGCAGATTTCATACAATGGTTCCAGGATATTCATAGCTGCAAACAGGAAGGCGCCACTGCCGCAGGTAGGGTCTAGGATAGAGACGTGCTGCATAGCATGATAGAAATGCTCTACCAAGAGATGGTCTTCCGTATGTAACAATAAATCGTATGTAAACTGACGGATATTGAGATTGTAGGTGATGAAATCGTTGATTTCGTGAATCTCGCCAGCAGCAATCTTCTGCAGCAGATCATCGCAGCGCTGGAATCGCTCGATGGTTTCTCGCCATATCTCCGTAGGCAGATTGAATGGCTCCGGAGTACGCTCGTTCCAATGACTTCTGCGCTCCAGGAGTTGTGGTTGGGTGGTATCCACACCTTCTGCTATCTCGCCTGGGATGAGCGAGAGCCAATCTGAAGTATATCCGTGCTTCACGGCATCATAGATGTATTTGTCGCCGCTCAGCTGCAGGGTTTGCCAGATGTATCCCTTTTCCTTGAAATCCTTCTCAGAGGTGGTCTTCTTAACGCTGTCGAAAAGGAAGGGTAGGATGCAGTTCTTGCCTATGTATTCCGTAATGTCTTCTTTGGTGTAGTAGGCTCCCATCTGGGCACGGTCGTTGATGTATTGCTCAAAAATGTAGCCCAACACGTCGGGGTTGATGTCTTTGCCCGATGCTGTGATGCGGGTATCCAGATGCCAGCGCCATTTATCGAAGAAATCGAATAGGTGAAGGAATGCCTCGTCGTCGATGTCAATATCCTTGAACATCTTTTCGATGTCGTGAAAATCAAACATGCCTCCGTTCAGATAGGGTATGCGGCCATATTTGCTGAGGAAAGCCTCGTTACGCTGGTGTCCATTCAGTCCTTCATGGAAGAGGTGTATCAGGAAACCCTTGTAGAATGACTGGAAGAATTCGTTCTCGCCACGCTCTCGCTGCACCATGCTGAGCTTGTCGCGCAGATAGTTCTCGTTCATATCCAGGAAACCTTTCTTCTGGATAAAATAACAGAACATCAGGCGGTTGAGCATCACGGATGCATACCATTGCTTCTCCTTGTTCTTCTTGTCGTCGGCTATCTCGTCGTTGATGCCTGTGATATATTTTACAAACTGGGTATGCTCTTTCTTGAATCCTGCGTAGAAATCCTTGGTTATCTTCTCTGAATTCACCATGAAGGCTCCCTGGATGCGCTGTTTCACATCCACAATGGTGGTTTCTTCGTTAAAATCGAAGCTCAGGTCGGGAATTTTGGTGTAAAGCAACTCTGCCTGGGCTACGCTGGCATACTCGATGGTTACGATGTCGCGCTTTTCCACTTTGTTTACCGGGGCAACCCACTGGTGGTGGAAGCCCTGCTGCTCTATGTAGATGCAGATGTAGTCGTGGGCTTGCTGGCGCAGTTTGATGTCTATTTTCTTACAGGTAGAGGCTGTCGGTATCTTCTCTACCAGGCAGGTAAGTATCTGGAAACCATTGCGCTCGGCAATGGCCTCCATCTCGTAGTCTGTATCGTCGATGTGGGATACGAGGATGTCTGTCATGCCCTTGGGGTTGTTCCATCCCATTTCTGTGACGAACAGTTCCTGGAAACTGGCTTCCTGTATATATTGGTTGAATTCTTTTCTTGTCATGTCATGTTTTGTCTTGAATTGTTATGAATGAGATTCTCTCCATCTCAAACCCATCGAACAGATAATTTTCGGCTCTTTGTTGGAGTTGGTATCTTCGTCGATGATGCAGAGCTGGCTGTTTTTGCGCATGTCGAGCACATACTCCACCAGGTCGTCGTTGCTCACGTTGTTCTGTCGCATCATTCTTCCCAGATTAAACTTGGCGGTTTCCTGGAGCGGATAGTTGTAGATGTCGTTGATGGCATATTTCAGCTCTTCCTTGTTCTCGTCGGAGAAGAAGAGATCTACAGGCTTTTCGTAATATCGCTCCAATCGCTGGATGATCTTGTAGCGGGTACTGAATCTGCTGCCCAGAATGCCGCCTACATGCGTGTTCTCGTCGCCGATGTTGTCTATGGCTTTCTTCACCAGGTCGTAATGCTGGTCGACTGGTTCCACATTCGGCTCGTCGGCATCGCATTCCATGGCCTGGAGAATGCGCTTCTGCGACTGGCTCACGATTTCGCCCTTGCTGTTGTACCAGGAGAGCACATCGAATCCGCTTCGGGTCTGGGCATAGGTGATGACGCCATCGTTCAGCCTGTCGGTAGTAGCCTTGGTGGCATTGATCATGTTGCTCAGGTGTGGGATGATGCGTTTCAGTTCGGGGTTGGCATCGGTGGCATTCTTCCATATCTGGTATGCCTGTGAAGCCAGGTCCACATCGTTGTCGTCCACATCGTCGAGCGAGCCGCTTTTTTCATTATACATATCTCGCAGGTTTTGCTCGTTGCCCTCGAAGAACACCTCGTCGCTTCCCACTACGTTGGCTGCCTCGTTGATGCGGTCGTTCAGGCGCTTACGCAGGTTGATAACCTGTTCCACACCATCGGCAGGGAAGAAGGAATAGCAGTCTATGTGGTCGCTCTGCTGTCCGATACGGTCCACACGTCCGGCTCTCTGAATGAGTCGGATAATCGCCCATGGCAGGTCGTAGTTGATGATGATGTGCGCATCCTGCAGGTTCTGACCTTCGCTCAGTACATCGGTGGCGATGAGGATTCGGCTCTGCTGGTCGGCAGGATAGCTCTTCTCGTTGCTCACTGGCGAGAAATGTTCCACGATGCTGGTGGTGTTCTTGCTGTCGCCCGTAGCGATGTCTATCCGTTCTACATTCTTCTTGCGGAGTTGGCGGCAGAGATACTTCGCAGTGTCGGAGTACTGGGTGAAGAGCACTATCTTGTCTTTCGGATAGGTTTCTGTTACGAGCTTGTACAGTTCGTTGAGTTTCTGGTCTTCCTTCGTTTTCCATTGTCCGCAGAGCTGAATCATCTTGATGATGCATTGGCAATCCTTCTTGAGATTCTGCTTGAGTGTTCGCTTGAAGTACTTGCTGTTAAGCCAGTTTACATTATTCTTCTGCATCAGCATTTCATAGTGTTTTTTGGCTTTCTGCTCGTAGGCTTTCATGTCGGTAGGGATGATGAGGTCATCGATGTCCTGGTTATCATCACCCATATCAAACATTCCGTTGGCATCTTCATCTTCCATGAAGTCATCGGGTAGGGAGTTCTCATCGCCGATGGGCAGATTGAGTTTGTTGTCGATGGCATAGAGGAAGATGGCGTTGCGCAGGATGTGGCGCTTCAGGGTGAGCAGGAAGGCGAAACCGCTGCTGTCCATTCGCTTGAAGAAGGTGCTCTTGCAGAATCCCATGATGCGCTGACCTGCTTTGGATAGGTTCTCGATAAGCTGTTTCTCAGCTCGGGATGCTTCTTCTGCCTTGGCTTCATTCAGATATCTGGTAAGCCCATAGCGTGGCAACAGGAGTTCTTCCATCATCGCTACCATTTTTTCTGAGTAGAGACGGCTATACTGGTCGCCCTGTTGGGTCTTGAACTTCAGGGCTTTCGGTATGCGGTCGGGGAAGTACGATTTGCTTCCATCCGGGAACTGCAGGTATTTCCGGCCATTGCTCTCGTCGGTTAAGGCAAAGTTATCCTTAATGAAGGTGCGGGTGCGGCGAACCAGGAAGAGCTTCATCAGTTCGCTCCAATCATCAGTCTTATCGCTTTGTTCAAACGACTTGATGCTGCGGATGTGGATGTCGCTATGCTTGCGCTGAAACTCTCGCTCGCCTCCCAGACTTTGGATGTAAGCTTCTGGGCGGATGCCCAGGTCTTGGTCGTCGCTCAGGAAAAGCTTTAGCTGGTTGGCCAGGTCGGAGAAATCCTTGTTATATGGTGTAGCGGTAAGCAGCAGGGTTTTGCAATCCAGTTTATGAATCAATTCCTGGATGTTGTGATATCGCTTTCCGCTGCTGTTGCGCAAGTTATGGCTTTCATCTACGATAATCAGTCGGTAGTTCCAGGTGTTCTCCACATCAATGGGTTTCTGCATCGAGACGATGTCTGCTTTGAGATCGTATTTCTGCTTGTATTTTGCCCACATGTCCTGCAGGTTGGCAGGACAGATGATGAGGGTGCTGCTGGCGTAGGTCATCTCGTAGATTTTGGCGATGGCGCAGGCGGTAATGGTCTTTCCCAAACCCACCACATCGCCTATCATGGCTCCATTTCGCTTGTCGTTGTTCAGATGCTTGGCTGCAATCTTCACCGCATTCTGCTGGAAATCGAAAAGGGTGTTGCGGAATTCGGGCGGAAGCGTAAACTCCTTGATGCCCGAACGTGCTTCCTGGCTGAGATGATACACCGTCTTGAGATAGATATAATAAGGTGGGATATCTTCTTCGCCAGCCCAACTGTTGTCGATGGCATCAATCAGTTCTTTGGTGATGTCGATGCAGAACTTGTCGTTCCATCTTGCATCAAACCATTCTGAAAGTTTCTCTGCACTGTCGCTATCGGCAAACTCTGCATTCAGCTCTCCCTGTCGGGTTAATCCGGAGTAGGTAAGGTTACTGCTACCCATGATGGCCTGGATGGGGTTGAAGTTGTCGTCTGGCCGATATGCAAGATAAAGCTTGGCATGTAGGGGCTCTCGGAGGTAGAGTTTGACGCATACTTTCTCTTCTTTCATCTGTGCGGAGAGTCGACGGAGCGTCCATTCGTCGTTTTTCGACGGGAGTCCAAGCAGGAGCTGCTTCTTGAAGTCTCGGGCAATGGCTATTCTGCATTTCTGCACATACTCGGCATCGGGCAGTTGTTTCTTGCCGGAATAGAGACTTCGCACGAGGTCTTCGTCTGGTCGGTGCATGCCGATAAGGAGTCGGCAGGTGCGGAATATGCGATCGTTCTGTTCATATACGAAATCACCGGATAGCTGGTCAACCTCATTGACAATAAGGTTCCAGCCGCGCAGGTTGAAGTAACCCACGCAGAAGTCAACGCGCTTTACGCCCACGTTGGAAATAATGCCCTGGAGCCCATCGGTGAACTTGGTTTCCAGGTTGTCATAGATACGAGCCATGTGATTGCTGTTTATAGGGTACAACAATCTCTAGCAGTTTCAATCTTTAGATTTGTTTGCATAATTGGTAGGAGCTTTAAATCTTGTTACTGAAATCTGTAAATTCTCAAAATGTCTTTTCGAGGGAATAAAAAGAGCGTACCCTCCACTTTGTTGTATCTCTAAACAAGGCAGCTCCTACCACAGATGACCTAAAGTGTGAAATACAAAAGGAGAGGATACGCCATATCTAGGCGCATCCATTCTCACTTTCAGTTCACACTTGTTGAATTTTGCTTTGGTAGGAGCTATTCTGAATTGAACTTCCAGTCGAATCGATACGAATCTAATCGTTAACCCACGAAAATAGAGCAGGTTTGGCATTTGCCTCGCCATACTTGGGCACAAAGGTATTACATTTTATCGAAATGGCAAAAAATAATCCCAACTTTTTCTTTGTTATTCAAAAAAAAATGAGTAGCTTTGCAGATGAAATGTAAAATGAAGATAATATGAGATATCCTATAGGCTTACAATCGTTTGATCATCTGCGTGAAGAAGGTTACGTTTATGTTGATAAAACGGCTATGGTGTATTCCTTGGCACATGGAAGTACTGTCTATTTTCTGGGTCGTCCCCGACGATTCGGAAAGAGTCTTCTTATCTCTACCTTCGAGAACTATTTCCTGGGCAAAAAAGAACTGTTCAAAGGACTTGCTATCGAAAAACTAGAAACGGAGTGGAAAACCTATCCCGTGTTTCATATAGATTTTGGAACAGGTTCTTATGCCAATGCAGATGCTCTCAATCAGATATTCGAGTTTTATATCTCGGGATGGGAAAAGAAATATCGGATAGAGCGTGAACCGGGAGTCACCGATTATAACCTGAGATTTAAAAAGATCTTGGAAGAAGCTCATCAGCAGACCGGGCTGCGTGCCGTGGTTTTGGTGGACGAATATGATAAACCGCTGCTCGACGTGATGGATACGGGGTATATGGTAGAGCATTTGGGTGAACAGATAACCTTGGAGGAGAAAAACAGAAACATGCTTCGTGCTTTCTATTCCACCTTTAAGGGAGCCGACAAGCATCTGCAATTCGTTTTCCTCACCGGTGTTACTAAGTTCTCGCAGGTGAGTGTGTTCAGTGATTTTAATCAACCTAATGATATAAGCATGTCGCCTATGTATGATACCATTTGCGGTATCACAGATGAGGAACTGGAACAGACTTTCTCGCAGCAGATAAAGGAGTTGGCTGCTGTTTACGGCTATACCGAAGAGAAGATGCGGGGGGTATTGAAGAAGCGATTTGATGGATATCATTTCAGCAAAAGGATGAAGGGTGTTTATAATCCTTTCAGCATTTTGAATACATTTGATAAGCAGGATGTTCAGGATTATTGGTTTCGCACAGGAACACCCACCTATCTGATCCGCTTGTTGAATCATTTTGATGAGAATCTGGATGAGTTGACGGGTAAGTATTATATGACCGATCAGTTTGTTGATTATCGTGCAGATAAGGAGAAGCCTTTGCCTATGATATTTCAGAGCGGTTATCTTACCATCAAGGATTATGATAGTGACATGAATACTTTTTTGTTAGATTATCCGAACGATGAGGTAAAGCGTGGCTTTGTTACTCTGATGGCTAACAATTATTTGGAGCCGAAAGACAATATAGATAATTGGATAGTTACGGCAATCTCTGCTTTAAGGAAAGGTAACCTGGATGATTTTCAAGTCCATCTTACAGCTTTCCTTTCAAGTATTCCTTATACGATGCGCCGCAAGGATTCTGAACGGGAAAAGGAGCGTTATTTTCATTATACTTTTTATCTCCTGCTGCGACTTTTGAGCACATATACGGTTTATACGGAGAAGGTACAGAGTCTGGGTAGGGTAGATTGTATAGTTGAGACCTCGAAGTTTATTTATATCTTTGAGTTCAAACTTGACGGAACAGCTCAGGAGGCATTGTCGCAAATTAATAATAGGGGATATGCCCGTGAGTATGCCTATGATAAAAGAAAACTCTTTAAAATAGGATGCTGTTTCTCTTCAGAAACGGGAACCATTGAAGATTGGATGATTGAAGGTTGAATTTCTACCACTTATTGAAATAAAAAATAGGCTGAGCCATCATGCGATGACTCAGCCTTAATTCTTTTTTATCCATTCAGAACTTTACTGCTGAACAGGAATCTTCTTGACGCGACGCTCGTGACGGCCACCCTCGAATGTTGTGGCAAAGAACTCGTCGAGAATAGCCTCGGCGGTCTTGTTGTCTACGAAACGACCTGGAAGTACCAATACGTTGGCATCGTTGTGCTGACGAACCAAATGAGCAATCTCCTTGCACCATGCCAATCCGGCACGTACACTCTGATGCTTATTCAATGTCATGGCGATACCTTCGCCGCTGCCGCAAATGCCGATACCTGGATATACTTCGCCGCTCTCAATGCCTTTAGCAAGAGCATGACCGAAGTCAGGATAGTCTACACTCGCATCGCTGTATGTACCATAATCCTTTACAGGATAACCCTTCTTTTCCAAATATTCCAATACAAATTGCTTCAATGGAAAACCTGCGTGATCGCATGCAATACCAACTGTCTTTACTTCCATAATACTTAAGTTTTTAAGTGAAGAAAACGGGGTAAACCCTTATTCTTCACAAGGTTAATGTTAAAAGAGTGAAAGGAGTCGGATGCCGGAAATGGAAATCTGCCATCCGGCAAAATCTCCAACTCCAGCTTCCAACTCCTGTTTAGTTTATGCTAATTAAGCCTCTGCCAAGAAAGCCTTTACCTGCTTGTAAACGTTCTCGCCTGTGTAACCGAGCTTCTCATCAAGTACCTTGTAAGGAGCTGAGAAACCGAAGCTCTCCATACCCCAAACCTTACCATTAGCGCCTACGAGACCCTGGAGTGTTACAGGAAGACCGGCAGTCATACCGAAGATCTTAGCGTTCTTTGGCAATACGCTCTCCTGATATTCCTTGCTCTGACCGCGGAACAAGCCCTCTGATGGAGCACTTACCACGCGAACCTTGATGCCGTCAGCACGCAAAGCCTCGCAACCAGCCTCCAATGTAGAAACCTCAGAACCGCTAGCTACGAGGATAACGTCTGGATTCTCGTCGCTGCCTGCTACGATGTAAGCACCCTTGGCTGCCTGCTCGTAGTCTGTACCCTCTGGCAACTTAGCGATGCCCTGGCGAGAGAAAATCAAAGCTGTAGGAGTCTCAACGTTCTCCATAGCGAGCTTCCAGCAAACTGTAGTTTCGTCAGCATCAGCTGGACGGAATACGCGAACGCTGTCCTTACCTGCGTGGTTCTTTAACTTCTCCATGAGGCGAATCTGTGCCTCCTGCTCAACTGGCTCGTGAGTAGGTCCATCCTCACCAACGCGGAATGCATCGTGAGTCCAGATGAACTTCACTGGAACCTGCATCAGGGCTGCGATACGTACAGCTGGCTTCATATAATCAGAGAATACGAAGAATGTACCCATTGCTGCAACCACACCACCATGGAGCATCATACCGATACACATATCAGCCATAGTCAACTCTGCAACACCAGCCTGGAAGAAAGCACCTGAGAAATCACCGCGTACGATGCTCTTGGTCTTCTTCAAGAAACCATCTGTCTTATCTGAGTTAGAAAGGTCAGCAGAAGCACAGATCATGTTAGGAACCTGCTCTGCCAAAACACCGAGACAAGCAGCAGATGCTGCACGTGTAGCTGAACCAGCCTTCTGCTCAACCTTGCTCCAGTCTACCTTAGGAGCCTTGCCGCTGAACCACTCATCCATCTGGGCAGCCTTCTCTGGGTTAGCCTTGCGCCACTCAGCCTCTGCAGCTTTGCGCTCAGCTACGATCTTCTTCAACTCCTCAGCACGCTTAGCGTAGATTTCCTTTACATCGTCGAAGATAACGAATGGATTCTCAGGATCACCACCGAGGTGCTTGATGGTATTAACGTAAGCGTCGCCACCGAGAGGAGCGCCGTGAGTATTGATGCAAGCCTCGTAGCTTGTGCCGTCTGCGCGGAGCGCACCCTTACCCATTATGGTCTTACCGATGATGAGGGTAGGACGGTCCTGCTCCTTCTGGGCAGCATCGAGCGCCTCACGAATCTGAGCTACATCGTTACCATTGATCTTGATGACATTCCAGCCCCAAGCCTTGTACTTCATCTCAGTATCCTCGTTCATTACAACGCCACACTCTGTAGAGAGCTGGATGTCGTTAGAATCGTAGAACATGATGAGGTTGTTCAGACCGAGGTTACCGGCGATACGACCAACACCCTGAGAAATCTCTTCCTCTACAGCACCATCAGAGATGTATGCGTAGATCTTGTGCTGCATCATGGTTGAACCCAGACGAGCCTCGAGGAACTTCTCTGCAACAGCTGCACCAGCTGCGAGGGCATGACCCTGACCGAGAGGACCAGATGAGTTCTCGATACCACGCTGAAGGTCGAGCTCTGGGTGACCAGGAGTTACAGAACCCCACTGGCGGAACTGCTTGAGGTCTTCCATAGAGAAGAAACCACGCAAAGCCAAACCAGCATAGAGCATAGGGCTCATGTGACCTGGGTCGAGGAAGAAGCGGTCACGGCCAGTCCATGTTGGATCTGTTGGATCATAAACCAGGTACTCAGAGAAGAGCACGTTGATGAAGTCAGAACCACCCATAGCACCACCTGGGTGACCTGAGTTTGCCTTTTCTACCATTGAAGCAGCCAAGATACGGATATTATCTGCTGCATGATTCATTACTTTAATGTCGTTCAT
>ENA-OOQP01000780-OOQP01000780.1-human-gut-metagenome-genome-assembly--contig:-NODE-780-length-13823-cov-2.124927_pt1 | contig 13823 bp, 15 predicted proteins | sample MGYA00241266_ERZ501171 | MGnify/ENA primary metagenome ERZ501171 (study PRJEB25962, sample SAMEA2042501) | human gut metagenome | biome: human gut; feature: human-associated habitat; material: faeces...
CAAGGACATATGTTGGCTACACAGTCCTCTTGGCTCATCATATGAAGGAAGTACAGCTACATGCCCTCAAATAATTGTTTTTAACTACACTGTTGCTAAATCGAGTTATTCGACAATTGACCTTGATGTCTATGGCATCAACGAGATAATTGGGGCATCTCTTACTGAAAAGGACACGCCGAGCACAGGCTCGAACAACCAGTGGTTTTCAATCGATAAAAAGAAAATCACTATCCATAACCACCCTGGCGGTTCAAAAACATATTCAGTGATAGCGATTGCTATATAGGAGGAACTAATGAAAAAAGTAAAAATTAATGAACAAGGCTTTGTTGAAAGTCCGTATATCAACGATGCATCAATTGAGCGTGATGTTGATGACAAACTATATGAGAAACTCATGACATGCACCATAGGTATGAATTGGCAACTAGTAAATGATGAGTTTATCATGGTCGATTTTCTTGAAGATAGCGTTATAAGAGAAAGAAGACAAATCGAGTGTTTCAATTTTGTGGATAATCATTCGCAGTTATGGTGGAATCATTTATCCATTGAGCAGAAAGAAGAACTAAATAAATGGTATGAGGCATGGCTCAATGCTCCAGAAACAAGGATTATACCTAAAAAGCCGAGTTGGATAAATTAGGAGGGAATTATGGAACTAGGACAAATAATTATAACTATTGCATCAATAATTACTGCACTTGGTGCTATATTTGGCATGATATTTGCAGTTTATAGATGGTACTTAAAACAAGAAAAACAAGACAAGGACATCAAATCGATAAAGGAAGAACAAACCCTTTTAACATATGGTGTCCTTGCTTGCTTAAAAGGCCTAAAAGAGCAAGGCTGCGATGGCCCTGTAACAAGTGCAATAAACCAAATCGAAAAATACATAAATAAGCAAGCTCATAAATAAAGGAGGAACTATCTTATGAACGAAATCATTTTAAACATTATATCTGTAGTGGTAACTGCGGTAATTTTGCCACTAATTTCTTATGCAGGAGCAAGGCTTATCGCTTGGCTTAACGCAAAGATTAAAGATGAAAACGCAAAACAACAACTGACTGTCGCAACTGACATCGTAACTAATGCCGTAAGAAGTGTATTTCAAACTTATGTCGAAGCTCTGAAGAAAAATGGCACGTTTGATAAAGAAAGCCAAAAAGCAGCTCTTATAAAAGCAAAAAATGATGCACTTGCACAAATGACTGACGAAACCAAGGAATACATAACAAAAAATTATGGCAATTTGGAAACATGGATTATTACTCAAATTGAATCTACCATCAATATTTTAAAGAATAAATAAGCAAAAAGAATTCTGACTTTTCAATTAAATATATTCATTTTTATACATTTATTTGCATGTATTGGAGGTAAATTTGATTTTTAGGTGTATTTATGTTAGAATATTATCGAAAAGAAATGCTATAAGAAATGCTATCTAAACTCAAAAAAAATTAAATGAACTTTAACATTTTCAAGTCGATTCAACATATTGGGGGTGCATATATGGAAAGAATGAAAAATACATATTATTTGAAAATAATTAAGGCAACTTTAATTATGCTCAAATTATCTATTGATTTAATGTTATAACAACTATGTTTTTTAATTATGTGGAGGAAAAAATGAAAGGAAGAATTTTTGCTTTATTAAGTTTAACTGTTTTACTTTTTGCACACTTAAGTGTTAGTTCAGAATCTCACAATACTATTTATTCAAATGATGCTCCTAGACTAGAAAAAATGAATCAAAGTTATTATATAGATGGGCAAGAAGCATTGGAAGTTGATACAATTATAAATAATGATAGTAGTAATTATTCAAAAAGTATAATTGAAAGTAATGAACAAGAATGGAATATCGCAACTAAAAATTATACTAACAACACTTTACAATTTATAAATTTTGATCAAAATCATTATTCATTTAGGCAATTTGCATTTGATTCAAATAATGCTAGCAATTCAAAAAAGTCTATAAGTAAAAATGTTCATTCAAATAATCAAACAAAAATAATAAACACTGATGAATCATCTTCTGTTACTTCAGACAATATTGTTGGAACTGAAAAATGTAATTATTCAATGAAATCAATAATAGGTTCTGATGATAGACAATTGATTTCTAACCCTAATTCATGGCCTTATAAAGCGGCTGGACAATTAGTTATAAAATATGTTGTTCAAAATAATGTCACTGGGAATCAGGATAATATGTATTTCATTGGAACAGGATTTTTAGAAGGACCTGATTTGTTGGTTACTGCTGGTCATTGTTTATATGGTGATGTAACAAATAGTGGTGATTACGAAGACCATATAAATAATCCACGTTTCGCTGATGAAATCTATTATTATCCAGCTCGAAATGGAAATGTAGATCCATATGGTGGAGTCAAAATTGAACGTTCATATATTGAAAAAGAATATTATTTAAATCAACAAAAAGATTGGGGATGTTGTAAATTATCTAATCCTATAGGTAATCAAACCGGTTGGTTTGGTAAAATAAGCAATTTTTACGAAAAAAATTATGAAATTACAACATTTGGATATCCAGGTAGTAAAAGTGGTTTTATGTATAGTTCTACAGGAATTATGACTGAATTTGAAGATAATGGTTGGTACTATAGAACAAATTTAGATACAGAAGGTGGACAAAGTGGTTCACCATATAGAGTGACAATAAATGGCAATACATACGTTTGCGGAATTCATACTTATTCTGTAGGAAATTCTTATACTGGTGGCATTAGAATTGATAGTTTTATGTTTGCTTTTTTCAATAGTTTTGTAACTGGAGATAAGGTTTATCAAATTAAACCTACAGATTATAACTATGCTGATGCTTATCCTGTTGATTCATATACTGAAAACACTTTTGTAAGCCACAGCCTTGATAATGGCTTGGATTTTAGAACAAGAAGATATAGGACAGGCTATATTCACAACGAGTATATTGTTATGTCATCTATTCGCAAGGGAATTCCTAAAAACGAAGCAATGATTGAATATTCATTTAATTCACCTGTTACACGTATTGAAGTAGATTTAGCTTATTGGCGTTCGGTTTCTAATGAATGGTTATCCAGTTCAAATGGAACGGCTGTATTGCAAATTAAAAATGGTGAAGGGTGGTCTAATAAATTTGATTTGCTATCAAAAGAAACAGCCTTACCAACTAATAGAAGCAATCCTACAACATACACAATTGATTTTGACCATCCTGTTTATGTTTTTAGATTTTTTTGTCATTATAATGGTACGTCAACTCTAGATTCTAACCGTGGTAGGATATGTATCGGCAATATGAATGTATGGATGCAATCAGAAAATTATATGCCTCTAAATGGTTCTGAGTTGGAATATAAACCAAGCGAATGGAATAATAATAGTATGAGTAACTACAATTGCTATGCATATGCTCTAAATACAAAACTTCATGGTTTTATGCAACCAGGAGCAAGTGATTCAAGCTATAATCCGTATGATTCAAACTATTTAACAGGCTCAAAACTATATGAATATGTGCTACTTGATGGACAAAACTACAATTTTTCATTTAAACCCATTGGTAAATATGATGCTTGTGACATAGGATATTATAAGGTAGCTTTAGTAATAGCTCCAAATCGAGATTATCATTGGTATAGGCAAAATTATGATGGAACATGGTCACATAAGCCAGGTGGAACAGCTGTTACAGATCTTGATCGAAAAGGTAATCTTATTTATGATCCTGAATCCTGTGATAGAACAACTGGCTTTCCATCGTATTCTGAATTTGTAGGTTTTTATCAAGTTAATGTAAGTAATATGATTTAATGAGGAGAATAAGTATGAGAGTAATAAAAAAATGTCTATTCTTAATTATAGGATTATTATCAATTTCTTCTTGTGGAAATAATATGGAGGGTAATACATTGAAAAATCCTGAAATAATTGAAAAATATAAAGAGTATTATCAATTTGGAGAAGCTGCGAAAGGCATAGAAGTTTATGTTTGGAAAGAGTCTTCCGATTGGTTTTGCGTCTTAACTGGTGGTACCAATATGCTAAAAACCACTTATGAAATAAAAAAACTACAAGACGATTTACCATGTCCAATCAACACTATGAAAGAAATATTGAAATCTTATAATAAGACTTTTGCTATTCCTTATGTTGCTAGGGTATCAAATCCTCCAAAAGAAGAAGAATTAACTCATAATTTTGATGTCGATACGTTAAAATCGGATAATGAATTTCTCGAAATTCTTATGAAACTTGGTATATCTTCTAAAGACTATTTTAATCAGAATTCTAATTATGAAAACAATAGTAATGAATCAAGTGACAATAAAAGTGAAACAGATGAAACATTTTTGGTTAAAACTATACCTAATAGTTTCACCTTTCATGACTCCGTGTATGTTGATAAAAATATAAGAGTTGATAATAATCGAATAGGACAACTACTTGGTTATATTATCCGTCAGGATGACATTGATGATTTTTTAAAGATGTATCCAAATAATGAATATGTGATTTATGATAGTGTATTCGATTATTACAACAAGAATAGGGTTCCATTCTTTAGCATTAAAGATGATGATGACTTGAAATATATTTGTTGTAATAATGAACTGTATGTAAAAGAAGAATATATGTAGAATAAGAAAATTATGTAGTTTATAAAAGATTTATTAAAACAAGTTTTGGATTTAAAAGAGTGCGTAGTAAAGAAGAAGTGGAGCAAATACTAAGATGCTATGATTCATTAGAGGCATCTGTTCATGAAATTCCAAATGCCAAGCTTTCTGTCCATACTGCATGAGGATGGAATTCGTAAAAGAAAAGAATAAAGTCTATACTTGCAAAGAGTGTGGAAAAAGATACTTTGTTAATATTTAGTTAATTTGACCTATGGGAATGATATCCTGTAGGTCTTTTTTTGTTTTGAAGAATTTTATTAAAATTAAGGTAAAATAAAAGAAATTTCACTATAATATAATTGGTAGTCATGAATACCCGTTTGACATAAGTTATCGTTGTCCCTGGAGAATGCAGTGTCCAAGGCCAGGTTAAAATGGTGGATGCGTTCGATGACGGAAACAGTCATAGGTTGACCTCTTACCTTTTAAAATTGAGGCTTTTTTAATAAAAAATTATAGAAAATGTTTTCATAGGGTGTTTGATGAGCTTTTTCTCAAAAAGCACTCTTTTTTCTTTTGCTTTAAAAAATAACTAAAATGTTTATTTCATTTTTTCTCAAAATTTCTTCAAAGAAGAAAGAGGCCGATTTGACAATATAAAAGAATTGGTATAAATTATGGTAAATTCATCAAAACTTGAGCTCATAATATTTGAAATATAGAATTTGAAAGGTGGTGTAATGATGCCTGTTTTAGACTTGTCTAATAAAGAAGTTAATACGTTGAAGGGAGTCCTTTTGGTGGAACAACAAGACTTAAAGGATCTAATTGAAACCTCTGATAATTCTAAAGATAAAAAAGAACTTGAAGGCGAACTTGAAAGAGTAAATTCGATGCTTCAAAAATTAAATTAGCAGATGTAAAAACATCAAGACATGTCTCGCTCATTAATTTGGGTGAGACTTTTTTATTTTAGTTCGGACAAACAATTCTTTTTGTGCTCTATCACCATGAAGGAGGTAGAGACAATGCTCGACAAAGAAAAAGTAATTGAATTAAAAAGAAAGGGCAAATCTTATAAAGAAATTGCTAATGAATTAGGTGTACCAGTTGGGAGTATTAAAAGCACTCTTAGTAGGATAACAAAAGTTGTTGAATTAAAAAAAGAATCTCCTAAATGCAAGAACTGTGGGTGTGAAATAAATCTCGTTAAGGGCAAAAAGAAAAGAGAATTCTGTTCTGATAAATGTAGAACGCAATATTGGTTGAAGCACCAGAAGGAAAGAAAATGCAAATGCTGCAGTAACTTATTTACTCCAAATAGTAGATCAAATCAATTTTTCTGCTCCAGGAAATGCTACCTTAAATATGTTAAGAACGGAGGTGGTTCTAATGAATCCTGAAGAACTAAATCAACTCCATTATATAAATACTATTGTTGTGCTTCAAAACTGGCATAAACAGGATTTAATCAGCGATGATGATTACACAAAAATGGAAGTAAAAACAGCTAGAAAATTTGGTATCAAAAATGTCAGTTTATATCGTTCAATTGACTTGCTATATAAGCCTTTTAGAGCGATATATATGTGTGACAAAAAGGAGAACTAAAATGGCTGAAAAAATAACTAAAATTGCTGCAAAACCCGCATTAATTAGTAAAAAAAGAGTATGTGCTTATGCTAGAGTTTCAAGCGGTAAAGACGCAATGCTTCATTCGCTTTCTGCACAGGTCTCTTATTACAGTAAATATATACAAGGATATCCTGATTGGATCTATTCTGGCGTATATGCAGATGAAGCTTTATCTGGAACAAAAGACGAGCGACCAAACTTTCAACGAATGATAGCTGATGCCAAAGAAGGAAAAATAGATATTATTCTGGTTAAGTCAGTTTCAAGATTTTCAAGAAACACTGTAACTTTACTAGAGGTTACAAGAGAGCTTAAAGAATCTGGTGTTGATGTTTATTTTGAAGAACAAAGGATACACACTTTATCGAGTGAAGGTGAACTTATGCTATCTTTGCTGGCTGGATTTGCACAGGAAGAAGCTAGAAGCGTTTCAGAGAATATGAAATGGCGAATTAAAAAAGACTTCTCTGAAGGAATATTGTGGGGTGGTAAATCTTACTTAGGATACGACGTTGTTGACAAAAAACTTGTGATTATTCCTGAAGAGGTAGAAATAGTAAAAAGAGTATTTAGCATGTTCCTTAATGGCATGGGAATACAGAAGATAACAAACATACTAAACGCAGATGGCGTAAAACCCAAAGTGTCAAATCACTGGTCAAAGTCTACTGTTCGGCATTTATTGAATAACATTAATTATACAGGTGACTTATTGTTGCAAAAAACTTATAGGATAGATTATCTGACTAAGAAAAAGAAGATAAACAAAGGTGAGTTAGACCAGTACTACATTGAAAATGACCATGAAGCAATAATTAGTAAGGAAGATTTCAAGAAGGTTCAAGAACTTATAAAAGTAAAAGGCGAAAGAAATAAGATAAATAGTTCTAAAAGAACCTTCAGTGTATTTACTTCAAAAATCAAATGTGGAAAGTGCGGTGCATCTTATCGCCATAAGGTTACACGATATAACAAAGTTTGGATATGTCAGACATATGACAGTATTGGTAAAGCAAGTTGTGCATCTAAACAAATACCAGAAGAACAATTGATTCAAGCAATAAATAAGTATTTAGGAATTGATAACTTTTCTGATGAAGCTTTCAATAAGCAAATTAAATTAATCACAGTTCTTCCAGACAACATATTAAGAATACTAAGCACTGATGATAAAGAAACAGATATTAGATGGGAAGATCCAAAAAGAAGTAATGGCTGGACTCCTGAAATGCGTGAAGCAGCAAGGCAAAGAACAATACAACAGTGGAAAAAAGAGGAGATGATGGCAAATGGCAAAAGTTACAATAATACCTTCAAAACTGAATCCTGTTACACATCAAAATCTAGATGCTAAAACCAAAAGAAGAGTTGCTGCTTATGCACGTGTTTCTACTGATGATGAAATGCAATTAACTTCTTATGAAGCACAGGTTGATTATTATACTGAGCTGATTAAAGCAAATGATGAATGGGAGTTTGTTAAGGTCTATGCTGATGAAGGAATAACAGGAACAAGCCTTAAAAACAGAAAAGAATTTAATAAGATGGTTAATGATGCTCTTGATGACAAGATAGATTTGATAATCACAAAATCAGTATCAAGATTTGCTAGAAACACCGTTGATGCCTTAACAACCATAAGAAAACTTAAAGAAAAGAGGAAAGAGATATATTTTGAAAAAGAAAATATCTACACACTTGATTCTAAGGGTGAAGTTCTAGTTACCATAATGAGTAGTCTTGCCCAGGACGAGAGTAGAAACATCTCTGAAAACGTAACGTGGGGTCAAAGAAAAAGGTTCTCAGATGGTAAATATAATCTCGCAAGGAAAAACTTTCTGGGCTATAAAAAGGACCAAGACGGCAATATTGTAATTGATGAAAAGGAAGCCTTAGTGGTTAAGAAGATATATCGTTATTTTCTAGATGGTGTGACTCCAGGAGGAATAGCACAAAGCTTAATGGAAGAAGGCGTACCTACTCCAGGCGGAAAAACAAAGTGGATTTATTCGACCATTACATCAATTCTTCAAAACGAAAAGTACAAAGGTGATGCGCTTCTTCAAAAAAGATTCACCGTTAACTTACTAGAACATAAGATGAAGAAAAACGAAGGAGAGGTCAACCAGTATTACGTCAAAAAGGGACATCCTGCAATTATCGAGCCACTTATCTGGGATAGGGTGCAGCTCGAGATTAAAAGAAGAGAGATGGGAAAGAATGTTTATAGCTCAAAAGACGTATTCTCATCTAAGTTAAAATGCGCTGAATGCGGTTCATACTACGGTAAAAAGGTATGGCACTCAAACGATCCTTACAGAAAAGTAATCTGGAGATGCAACCACAAATATGATGGAGACAAAAAATGCGACACTCCAACACTTGAGGAAGATAAAATAAAGGATGCCTTCTTAGCTGCTTATAACAACATTTGCGTCAATAAGGAAATAGTCATCGAGACTACCAAAGAGTTAGTTGATTCTCTATGCGATTTCGAGGATTTGGATAACAAGATTATCAAGGAATCAGAAGATTTAGACTTAATAGCTGATAAAGTGCATAAGATGGTAATGGAAAATGCATCAACAGCTCAAGACCAAGAAGAATACCAGAAGCGCTATGATTACCTTTCAAACAAATATGATGAAGGCAAAGCAAAAGTAAAAGCCCTTCAGGAAGAAAGAGCCAGAAGAGCCACACAAAAAGAAATATTGGAATTAAAGATAAAAGAGCTTGAAACTGCAGACATTTTAAAAGAATGGAATGGTTCAGTATTTAAAATGAGTGTCGATGAGATACTTGTTTCAAAAGAAGAGTTAACCTTTAAATTCTATATTGGCGATGAAATTAAAATAAAGTTGTGAAAAAATATAATTTCTGCGTAATATATAAGTGAGGGGTTCTAGTGTTCTCCCTAGATAGCACTAAGTTATGGTGATGCTCGGCATTCAAGTACCTATGGGCCGTAATAGATAGCCGTACGCATGCAGGCGGGCAGTCCTGTAGAAATTGACCACTCAGAAAGGGTGGCTTTTCTTTTGAAAATATGTGACAAAGAGTAGAAAAAATGAAGCATTTGTGATATACTTATTTTGCAGTTAAGGAAACTGACAGCTTTCAAAAGAAAGTTTGACTAACTAATCTTCTGTAACGCTATTATGAGGATTGCCCTTTGAGGCTCATAGCAATAGGTCGCCCTATGGTTGGTCACATGATTTCTGAAACTGACTAATCATAGGAGGTAAAAGCATCTTTTTTCGCATGAATTAAGATGAAAGAAAAACACATGGATTTAAACCGAGAGACTGCTATGCGCCTTTGGAATAAGTCTTTTGGTAAGGAAACTAAGGTAAAAGATTTTACTGGACGTACAATTGCCAAGGGTGCTTATAACGATCGTAATAGCGAATTTGGATGGAATGTAGATCACATTCTTCCACAAAGCAGAGGTGGCAAAACTGCTGACCATAATTTGGTATGCTGCCACATTCTAACGAATGATGAAAAAGCAGATAAGTTTCCAGCATTTAAGGCTAATGGAATCAGCTTTGAGATTGTTAAGGTTGAGAACCATTATGAGATTAAACAACTAACTAAGGAGACAAAAAAGAAAAAGAAAGTACCAGAACATGATGATACAGTTAACTTTATGGATTCTGCATCTGGTGTCAGATTCTTTAAACAATTAAAAGGTATTCAAAACAAAACTAGATTTGTTGGTTCTGTTCTTATTAGACTTCAAAATGTTGCAAATACAGCTGTTATTGATTTTATTGAGAAGTTCCTTGATGAAGAGAATATCTCATATTCAATGTCTAACAATTATTGGAATACGGAGACTAGAATAGTTGCTAAAAACTACAATATGCCTCTTAAAGAAGATAATTCAAAGCTTCTAGATAAATGCATTCTTTTAAACACTTATCTAAAGTATTACTTCAAACCTATGAAGTACATAACTCAATACGATATTTGCTACCAAGTAAATTGCTACGAAGATAAGCAAGATATGTATTTAGAAGCGCAAAAGATTAACTTTGATAATTTCAATGAAAGTCTTGACGATGCACTATTTATTAATAAGTTAGTTTATATCAATACTGAAGCTGAAGAAAGAGAACCAGATTTAGATTTCAATTATCATACTTATTGCAGGTATGATTACACTTATACAAAATTAGCTAAGAACTTAGAAAAGGAGGTAAGCGGAAAGTAGTAATGCTTGAAGCCTCCTTGAATTAGACAATGGAGTTAGTGATGGGCGACAATCACTTATTCCTATTAAAATTAGTTGCAAACGATTTGATTTAGGTAGCAAACGATTTGCTTAAAAATTAGGTAGTTGCAAACGATTTGAGCCTAGTAGCAAACGTTTTGTATCAAAATTGTATACCTTTGCCATTTAATAAAACCTAAAAGGCTATTTTGCCTTTAAAGTCCTAAAAAACGTAAGTATTTTAGGGCTTTTTTAGTTATTGGAGTTGTTCAAAAATGGTGTAAAATAGGATTTATAATCGAGGCTATATTTTTGCATTTTTTTAAGTTAAATGAGGTTCGAACTTTTAAAAGAATAAAAAAAGTAAATTAATAGTCTAATTTTTTTGGATATAATATAAGGAAATCCTCAAATTGTAGAAGAAGAAACTATAACAATTAAAAAGATTTATCAAATGTATTTAGATAAAAATAGCTTAGATCAAATTAAAACATATTTAGAAGAAAATAAAATTCTTACTTATCGAGGAAATACTATATGGAATAAAAGAACAATCAAAAGTATTTTAACAAATGAAAAATATAGTGGCAATATTATTCTTCATAAAAGTTATATTGATAATTGTATTAATAAAAAATCGAAGAAAAATCATGGAGAACTACCCAAATATTTAATTTTAAATAATCATCCCACAATTATAGATAAACATACTTTTAAAGAGGTACAAAAAGAAATCGCAAGAAGAAGCGGAAAGACTGAAGTATCAAGTAGTAGGAAAATAGGATTTTCAAAGTATAGTGGTAAATATGCATTAACGGATTTATCAGTGTGTGTTTGTTGTGGAAGTCCATATTAAAGAAGAACTTGGAAACTAAAGGGTGTGAATCAAAAAGTATGGAGATGTTCAAATTGTGTAGAACATAGAAAGAAGTATTGTAATCAATCCATCACAATTAAAGAAGAAGATTTGCAACAATCTATTTGTAAAGCGATTAGTCAAGCCATTGAATGTCAAGATGAAATCATTGAAATTATGATGTCCAATTTAGAATCAGTTATGACAGGAAAAATGCAAATACAGACATTTATGCTATCCAACATCAAATAACAGAATTAAATAGATTAAGAGATGTTACTATTAATACGAGAATGGATATAAATGGAGATAAATAAAAATACAATATTGAAATCATCAATCTTACAAAACAAATAGAATATTTACGAGAACAATTAGTAATTGAAAAAGAAAAAGTATAAAAGTCCAATGAAAAGTGGGCTTTTTTCATAAATTGAAAAAAATTATTATATTAGTGGAAATTTGTTAAATGTTGTGATAATATGTAGATAGAATTTATTAGGGGATAAAAGTTGGGGGACTATTAATAAGTTAATATAGTATCACCCAACTGCATGAGAATGCAGTTTTTGTTTTTTTAAACTATGTTGCAAATTTATATTAATTAGGTGAAAGTAAAATATAATAGCCGTTTAATATGATATGATTATGTCAAATTTTTAATGAGGTGATTAATTGTGAGATTTTGTAGTTCACCCAAAACATTTTGGTTAACCATAAATAGAACTTGTGATATGAGGTGTAAATGGTGTTATGCACAAACAACGAATTATGATATAAACAATAACATGTCTTTAGGAAATGTGGAAAAAGCTATTTCTATTATTCAAACATACGGTGTAAATAAATTGGTTTTAATTGGAGGAGAGCCCACGAGATATAAGAAGATTATTGATGTGTTAGATATTTGCTCTAATAATGGAGTTGTTCCTAGCATTATCACAAATGGACTATCTCTAAATAATCTTGTGTTTTTAGATGATTTGATTTCACATGGATTAAAAAATTATAACGTTTCCGTAAAAGGTTTTTCAAAGCAAGAATACGTTGATTATACTGGAGTTGATTGTTTTGATAAAATTATGATGGCAATAGATAATTTAATAAATCGTAAGGTCAATTTAACAATCTCATATGTAATAACAAATGACAATGTGAATGGTTTGTCAAATATGTTAATTGAATTAAAAAGTAGAGGTGTTAAATACTTTTATTTATCTTTTTGTAATCCTTATTTAACCGAACACGGAATCACAAATCATGGAATAGATTTATTTGTATTGATTGAAAACTTTATTGAACAATGTAAGATTTTATTTCAACATAAGATTCATTTTAATTTCCATATGACATTACCACTATGTATATGGCCTAAAGAGTTTATTATGGAACTTATTAGGCATAATTGTATTTCAACAACTTGTCAACTACAAAATCGAAGTGGACTAATTTTTGATACTAATTTAAATATTATTCCGTGTAATTCATTATTCAAATTTCCTATTTTAGAATATGGAAAAGATTATCATGATTTTAAAACTTTAAATGTTGAATTGTATTCTCCTAAAATTGAAGAACAATTTAAAAAATTATTATCCTCTCCTTCGAATAGGTGTATAAATTGTAATGATTTTTCTGTATGTGCAGGTGGGTGTTTATTGCAGTGGTTATCTTATAATTTCAGTGATTTAATGAAAGCTAAGGAGGATTATTATGCTAGAAAAACTAATTGAATTAAAAAAATCAAACGCAATATTTATTGACATACCAATTAGAAATATTAGAAGAATTAAAAACTTTAAATTAGCAGATTGTAATTGTGATGGAAATTGCAATTGTGATTGCGATGATTGTATTTGTGATTGTAGAACTGCATGTGATTGTTCAGATTGCAATGATTGTAATTGTGACTGCGATTGTAATTGTAATTGTGATTGTGATTGCTCTGTTGATTGCAATTGTGATGATGATACATCATGGTAAAAATTTGATAATTTTATTTTAATTAATTGCGACAACCAGTTAATTAGTAAAACATATCGTTCATCATTCATAAAACTATTATTAAGTAATTAAATAGTAGTAGCCTTTTCATATGCCTTACATGTATTTAGTTGATAAAAAGACTACTAACATTTAAAAACATTAAATTTGTTTACTTAATTGATGTTTACATACGTTTTAGTAGTTTTTTATTACCTTATTGAAATAATATAAATTTATTTTTAAGGCTGATTTTAATGTAAATTTTATCAGAAGTAGATTTGAACTCAAATTTGATTAAAAAAAGTTTTAGATAAAAACAAAATAATATTATAACAATAATTTAATAATATATTTTAAAAATACAGATTTAAAGTACATATTGTGTAGCATTAACACATATGTACAATCTAGGGTTGATAGTATAAATTTAAATGAAAATTACATAAAAATATGTGAATTAATGTTAAAATATAGGTATT
>ENA-OOQP01000786-OOQP01000786.1-human-gut-metagenome-genome-assembly--contig:-NODE-786-length-13671-cov-1.972826_pt1 | contig 13671 bp, 14 predicted proteins | sample MGYA00241266_ERZ501171 | MGnify/ENA primary metagenome ERZ501171 (study PRJEB25962, sample SAMEA2042501) | human gut metagenome | biome: human gut; feature: human-associated habitat; material: faeces...
TTTAAAGTTTCACCACTTAATTGTGAAAGTTCCATTTGTTCTTTTTGACGTAAATAGTTAATTATAAATGGTTTAAACAATATAAGTGCCATTTCACGAGGAATACCTGCTTGATACATTTTTAAATCCGGTCCAATAACGATAACAGAACGTCCTGAATAGTCAACACGTTTACCAAGTAGATTTTGACGGAAACGACCTTGTTTTCCTCTTAAGATATCAGAAAGTGATTTAAGGGGTCTGTTTTTATCAAGAGCTGCCTTATTTTTACGTTTGGCATTATCAATCAAAGAATCAACTGCTTCTTGTAACATTCTTTTTTCATTTTTGACAATCATTTCAGGAGATCTCGAATCAATTTGTTTTCGTAAACGAATATTACGAGAAATAATTCTTCGATATAAATCGTTCAAATCTGTTGTTGCAAATCGACCACCTTCTAGTTGTACCATTGGTCTTAAATCAGGAGGTATTACAGGAATAACATCCATTATCATCCATTCTGGTTTATTATTTGAATGATAAAAAGCCTCTGTTATTTCCAAACGTTTAATCAATTTTTCCCGACGTTGTTTAGTAGCAGTTTTAAGTTCTGCTCTAATTTCATCAATTGTTTCTTTTAAATTTAAACTTTGAAGTAAAAATTTAATTGCTTCTGCACCTGTTTTAACCTTATATTTGCCAAAGTATTCTCTACTTTTCCTACTATGGTCTTGTTCTGTAATTACTTGGCCTGGTGTAAGTTCAATTGATGGATCACTTACTTCTGTAATAATATAAGATGTTAAAGCTGCTACTTCTAATACATCTTTCGTTTTCATATCAAGCAAAATTGCAATTTTGCTTGGGGTATTTCGTAAATACCATATATGAACAACTGGTGCAGCAAGAGCAATATACCCCATTCTTTCCCGACGAACTTTACTTTCAGTAAGCTCTACACCGCACTTTTCACAAACTTTTTGTTCACCCGTATTTTTGCGTGATTTACCACACGCACATTGATAATCTTTAGTAGGACCAAAAATTACTTCACAATACAATCCATCTTTTTCTGGTTTTAAAGTACGATAATTAATAGTTTCGGATTTTTTAACCTCACCTTTTAATGTATACTCTACTTGTTCCCCATTTTCATTAAGATAGGTTACTTTATCTTTTTTTAACGGATTATATGTAAATTGTTTACCTTGTAATTCTGGGTTTGCCCAAGAAATTATTTCTTCTGGTGATGCAATCCCTATTTGTAAATATTTATATTTTCTCAAATGATTCACCTCTTATATTATAGGCCACGTTTACTTGCTTGTGCTTCTGCAAATTCACCTACTAGGCTCTTATTAGCAACATCAACATCATTGTTATCAACAAGTTTAACGCTAAGACCAAGTCCTTGTAATTCCTTAATAAGGGCACGAAATGCCTCAGGAATGCCTGGTGTCGGTAGTGGTTCGCCATCGACAATGGCTTTATACACTTTATTGCGTCCAATTATATCATCGGATTTAATTGTCATCATTTCTTGTAAGGTATGTGCAGCACCATATGCCTCAAGTGCCCAAACTTCCATCTCACCAAAACGTTGACCTCCATTTTGGGCTTTACCACCCATTGGTTGTTGGGTAACAAGCGTATATGGCCCTTCACTTCTTGCATGAAGTTTATCATCAACCATGTGAGCAAGTTTAATCATATACATAACCCCAACTGAAATTTTATTATCAAATTGGCGACCAGTTCTACCATCATATAAATATGTTTTTCCGTTTTCATCTATAATAGCACGTGCTTCAGCAGGATTCTCTCTTGCTATTTCTTCATCTTTTGCGCGAGCCTCATTCATAATATCACCCACATCTTGATGCGTCAAACCATCAAAAACCGGAGTTGCAACATGAACACCGAGTTTTTTAGCTGCCATTCCCAAATGAATCTCTAATACTTGACCAATATTCATACGCGATGGAACACCTTGAGGATTAAGCATAATATCAACAGGTGTACCATCTGACATAAATGGCATATCTTCAATTGGTAAAATATTTGAAATAACACCTTTATTGCCATGACGGCCAGACATTTTATCGCCCTCAGAAATCTTACGTTTTTGTGTTATATAAACGCGAACTACCTCATTTACCTCTGGTGGAAGTTCAGCGCCATCTTTTCTACTGAATCTCTCAATTTTATGGACAATTCCCCCACCGCCATGTGGTACTTTTAATGATGTAACTCTAACATCTTTGGAATTATCAGAAAATAATGCTTGTGTAAGCCTTTCTTCTGGAGTTGGTTCAGTAATACCTTTAGGAGAGACTTTACCGACTAGTGTATCTCCTTCTTTTACTTCGGCACCAAGTCTAATAATCCCTTCCTCATCTAAATTGGCAATTGAATCTTTACTTTCACCATCTAAATCCCTAGTAATTTCTTCTTTACCCAGTTTAGTATCTCGAACTTCACAAGTATATTCTTCAATATGAATAGAGGTATACACATCATCTTGTACAAGTCTTTCACTCATAATAACAGCATCTTCAAAATTATAGCCATTCCAAGTCATAAAGGCAATAACAACATTTCTTCCAAGAGCTAGTTCTCCTTGTTCCATTGAAGATCCGTCAGCAAGCACATCACCAATTTTAACAATTTCACCTGGAACCACAATTGGACGTTGATTCACACATGTCGAATGATTGGATCGTTCATATTTATTGAGTTCATAATGATGTTTCTCACCTTTCATATCACGAACAATAATTTTTAAACCATCAACATATTCAACAACACCATCAACATCAGAACATATTGCAACACCTGAATCTTTTGCGGCCTTATACTCAATACCAGTACCAACATATGGTGCTTCTGGCTTTAAAAGAGGAATCGCTTGTCGTTGCATATTTGCACCCATTAAAGCACGAGTTGTATCATCATGTTCAAGAAAAGGAATACATGCAGTAGAAATAGCAACAACTTGTTTCGGAGATACGTCAATTAAATCCACGTTCATGCTATCAGTTTCTATAAATTCACCATACTGTCTAGCAATAACCTTTTCATCAGTAATAACCAATTCACCCGTATTCGGATCTTTATCCATATGAACATTCGCTTCAGCTATTACATATTCTTCTTCTTTATCAGCTGTAAAATACTTCACTTCATCAGTAATAATAGCTCTTTTATTTTTACGATCTTTTTTTATAACTAAATATGGTGTTTCAATAAAACCAAATTCATTTGCTTTTGCATAGGAAGCAAGTGAATTAATTAACCCAATATTTTGACCTTCTGGTGTTTCAACAGGACAAATTCTACCATAATGTGATGAATGAACATCACGAACCTCAAAACCAGCACGATCACGAGAAATACCACCTTGACCAAGAGCTGACAAACGACGTTTATGAGTAAGCTCTGAAAGAGGATTAATTTGATCCATAAATTGTGATAACTGACTGCTACCAAAAAACTCTCTGAAAGTAGACGTAAGTGGTCTAATATTAACAAGATTTTGAGCCGTTACACTCTTCACTTCAGCTGAAGTAGACATTCTATCACGAATGTTTTTCTCTACCTTAACCATTCCCATTCTAAACTGATTTTGTAATAGTTCACCAATTAATCTTAAACGACGATTGCTCAAATGATCAATATCATCAATCTTACCAACTACTTTTCCAACACCAGCGTGTAAATTGATATAGTAACTAATAGTTGCAAAAATATCGGAAAGAACAATATGACAACGATCTTCTCTTTGATCATTACCAAGAATTCTTACACAAACATCACCTTCATTAGTTTTTACTAAAATATCTAACGTTTCTAAAACAACACTATCACCTTGAAGCATCAATTCATATTCATATGTTTTTCTAAACGCCTCACGATTTTCATTTAAGATATCTGCAGTACTTTTTCCAGTTTGAGGATCTTTACGATGAGTAATTTCAGTACCTTTTGATAAAATAATTTCACCCGTATTAGGATTTACTAAATCATTAGCAAGACGATGTCCAATCGCTCTTGCAACTGCATCTAGTTTTTTATTTACTTTATATCTACCAACTTTAGCAAGATCATATCTTCTAACTTCAAAAAGACGACTAGCAATAAATTTACGAGCAGTATCTGCTGAGGTTTTTTCACCAGGTCTTAAATTATCGTACAATTTTTTTACAGCATCATCTTCACCAAAAGATTCATCTTTATCAAAACTATTTTGAAAAATTTCAAGAATATTTTTAGGCCTTAAATCTTCTTCGCCTTTTTCTCCAAGAAATAGATTAACCATTTCTAAATTACTCTTGACTCCAAGAGCTCTAATGAAGGTAGGTAAGCATACCTTTTTCGAACGATCTAATTTAGCAAACCAAATATTTTTATTGCTTTTTTCAAACTCAATCCAAGCTCCACGAGTTGGAATAATTTGACCAGAAAAAATAGATTGCCCTGATTTTTTATCAACTTCCTCAGAAAAGAAAACACCCGCTGACCGAACGATTTGAGTAACAACTACACGTTCTGATCCATTAAAAATAAAAGTTCCCCACGGAGTCATAATAGGAAGTTCACCCATAAATACTGTATCGTCTTTAAATTCACCTGTTTCTTTATTTTCTAAAGCAACATGAACTTTAAGTGAACGTGAATAGTTCACTTTATGAAGTTTAGCCTCTTTAATGGAATACTTTGGTTCTTCAAAATAGTGTTCCATAAAATGTAATTCAAATTTTTCACCATCACCATGATCCTTAATGGGAGATATTTCTTTAAATAAAGCCCTTAATCCTTCATCCATAAACCAAGCAAAAGATTTAGTTTGGATTTCAATCAAATTAGGCAATTCAACATTTGTTTGAACACTTGCATAATTGCGTCGAACTCTTGTTCTACCATATTGAACATTTTTATAACTCAAATTATTCACCTCTTTTTGCAATTTTGAGCCAAAATACAAATTGGTAAAAAATTGCATTTTCCCTCATTGTATCGTATCTTACATATTATAAGACAAATTATTATTTTTGTCAACTAAAATAACACTTTTTTTAAACTTTTATTATAAATTTTTATTTACTTGTCAATACAAAATAAAAAAATAGTAAAATGAAAACTAAATAATTAGCCCATTATTACTATTTTTTAGCTTCTATAATCCAATATCCTTTATCTTTCTCCACAATTGTTACTTTTTGATAAATTTTAGTAAGTAGTTTCATCATTGACTCTGCTCCTTGTTTCTTTTGGATGACACACCAAAAAACTCCTGTATCATTTAAAAAATCAAACGCACTACTAGCAATTTCATGAACTATTTTTTTACCTGCTCTAATTGGAGGATTACTGATAATAGCATCATATTTTTTAGTAATATTTCGATAAAGATTACTAACGAATATTTCCGCATTTTCTATCTTGTTTAACGCCTTATTTTTGCAAGACAGACGAATTGCTCGTTCATTTATATCAACCATATCGACTAAAATTTGTGGATTAAGTTTAGCAATTACTAAACCAATTACTCCATAACCACATCCAATATCTAAAACCCTATCCCCATCATCTAAAATTATCTTTTGAAGCAATAAACTACTACCAAAATCTATTGATTTTTTGGAAAAAACTCCATTATCTGTTATAAAGTGAAAGGTCTGACCTTTAAAATAATATGATATTACTGTTTCATTACTTTCTAAATTAACATTATTTTCAAAATATTGATTACTCATTTTTGCTCCTTGATTAAAGAAATAGTCTGAGTTACCTCAGACTATTTCTTATTTTAAGTTAAGAATTTATTTCACTTCTACTTCAGCGCCTGCTTCAACTAATTTAGTTTTTAAAGCTTCAGCTTCTTCTGGAGATATCTTTTCTTTAACAGCTTTTGGAGCATTATCAACTAAATCTTTAGCTTCTTTTAAGCCTAAACCTGTAGCGTCTCTAACAACTTTTATAACTGCTATTTTGTTAGCTCCTACTTCTTTTAATACTACGTTAAATGAAGATTTTTCTTCAGCTGCAGCTGCTGCTCCACCAGCTACTGGTGCTGCTACTGCTTGTGCTGATACTCCATATTTTTCTTCTATTCCTTTTACTAATTCTGATAATTCGATAACTGTTAAGCTATCTATTTCTTCTAATAATTTTGCAATGTCTGCCATTTTAAAATCTCTCCTTTTTAAATAATTTTTTAAATTTTGTGTCGGTCACAACCCTATTTGTTTTAGTTTTACCTATTTATTAGGTAGTGTAAAATGTGTATTCCATTATACGCATTTTAAGCGTTTTCTTTTTGCTTAGCAACTTCATTAAGTGCAACTGCAAGTTTTGAAATATTTCCAAGTAATGCACCAGCAAGTTGTGCAATAAGTGTCTCCCTTGATGGAAGTTTTGCTAGTGTGATTAATTCTTCTACTGGAACTACTTTACCTTCTATAATTCCACCTTTTATTTTGTAGAATTCGTTATCTTTAGAATAATTGTAGATTGCTTTTAATGGTTCTAAGTAATCTTCATATCCCATAATAACTGCTGTTGTTCCTAATAATTGATCTTCTAGACCTTCAACTCCACATGCTTCAAGTGCTCTTCTTGTTATATTGTTTTTTATAACTTTGTATTCTGTATCTGTTGTTCTTAAAGATGCTCTTAATTTTGTTACATCCTCAACACTAATTCCTTTATAATCTGTTAAAAGAACTAATTTAGCTTTTTTAAATTTTTCAGCTAATTCTTCAACTTCTTTTTTCTTTTGGTTTAGAATTTTTTCGCTTGCCATTTTTTATTTTCACCTCCACATTTTATATAGATTAAAATTAAAAACTCTTGAATGCCAAATCTCCAAGGCAAACAAGAGCTTTATATCTCTAAAATTTACCTCGGTAGGACTTATTTTAATGCCTACTGTCTTTGGCGATATTTATTTTAATTAACCAACGTAAATGCTTGGTCCCATTGTTGTAGTAATTGCAACACTCTTAATATATTGTCCTTTTGCTGCTGCTGGTTTTGCTTTTATTATAGCATCCATAACTGTTTCGTAGTTTTCAAATAGTTTGTCTGCTCCAAAAGATACTTTACCAAATCCTAAGTGAATTATGTTAGATTTATCTAATCTATATTCAACTTTACCAGATTTAATTTCGTTTATTGCTTTTGTTACATCCATTGTAACTGTTCCAGATTTTGGGTTTGGCATTAATCCTTTAGGTCCTAATATTTTACCTAATCTTCCTATAACACCCATCATGTCTGGTGTTGCAACTATAACGTCATAATCAAACCAATTTTCATTTTGAATTTTTGGAACTAGTTCTTCAGCTCCTACAAAGTCAGCTCCTGCTGCTTCTGCTTCTTTTGCTTTATCACCTTTTGCGAAAACTAAAACTCTTTGAGTTTTACCTGTACCATTTGGAAGTACAACTGTTCCTCTAACTTGTTGATCAGCTTGTTTTCCATCTACACCTAATTTTACGTGTAATTCAACTGTTTCGTCAAATTTTGGTTTTGGCATTTTTTCAAATGCTTCTAATGCTTCTTTTGCATTATAATTTTTTGTGTTATCAATAAGTTTTTCACACTCTTGATATCTTTTTCCTTTTTTCATTTTATTTCCTCCTTTGGTATTACCGGATTTTCATCCTCCCAATTAAATTTATATCATTTTTTTGATACCTGTTTTTTATTTTTTCTTTTACATCGAATAAATCAAAAGTAGTATATTGCTAGGAAAGCAATTAAAAATTTTTGAAACTATACGCTGTATGTTGAAAAAATTTTTAAGCAGCTTGACAACGCAAGATGCTGCTTTTCATTTATTCAGCTACTACTACGCCCATAGATCTAGCAGTACCTTTAACCATACTCATTGCTGTTTCTAATGATGCTGCGTTTAAGTCTTCCATTTTTTGTTCAGCTATTTGTTTTACTTGTTCCATTGTTATTGTTGCAACTTTTTCTCTATTTGGTTTTCCTGAACCTTTTTCTATTTTTAATGCTTTTTTTATTAAAACTGCAACTGGTGGTACCTTTGTAATAAATGTAAATGATTTATCTTGGTATACAGTTATTACAACTGGTATTATCATACCTGGTTGGTTTGCTGTTTTTTCATTGAATTCTTTTGTGAATTGCATAATGTTTATACCTGTTGAACCTAAAGCTGGTCCTACTGGTGGTGCTGGTGTTGCTTTTCCAGCTTCTATTTGCAATTTAACGACATTTGTAATTTCTTTTTCTGCCATTTTATTTTCCTCCTATACTTTTTCTACTTGTGAGAACTCTAATTCTACTGGAGTTTCTCTTCCAAACATTGAAACCATTACTTTTACTTTATTCTTTTCTTTGTTTATTTCTTGAACTGTTCCTATAAATCCTGATAAAGGTCCATTTACTACTTTTACAGAATCGTTAACCTCATAATCTACATTTATAATAGTAGTTTCAAATCCCATATTTCTAATTTCTTCATTAGTCAATGGAATTGGATCTGTTCCTGAACCAACGAATCCTGTTACACCTCTTGTATTTCTAACTATGTACCATGATTCTTCTGTTACTATCATTTTTACTAAAACATATCCAGGAAATACTTTTTTAAGGTTTGCTTTTCTTTTTCCATCCTTAATTTCTATTTGTTCTTCCATTGGAACAACTATATCAAAAAAGTAATCTTCAAGTTCCCTATTTTTTATTGTTTTTTCTAAATCTGTTTTTACTTTGTTTTCATACCCAGAATATGTATGTACAACATACCATCTTGGTTCTGAATCATAATTTTTGTCAGACATAAAAGACTCCTCCTATTAAATATTATTCTGCACTATTTTCTTCTGAAGTTTCACTAGAAGCATCAGTTGTTTCATCTGATATAGTGTTATCTTCTGAAGTTTCATTTGTTTCGTTCTTTTGTAAAACTGTTTGTAACTTATTTATACCATAATGGTTACAAGCTTCAAATGTTATATCTAAAACAAAAACAATAAATGCTAAGATTAAAACAATTGTTATGACTGCTACTGTACTATTTACTAATTGTTTAGGAGTAGGCCATACAACTCTTTTTAATTCTGCTTTAAAATCTTTCCAAAAGTGTCTTTTATTTTTACTGTCTTTTTTAGTTGTGTCTGTCTTTTTTACATTTTCTTTTTTCGCCATTTTATTTCCTCCTTAAAATAGCTTACTATTTAGTTTCTTTATGTGCTGTACGCTTTTTACAGAATTTACAATATTTAACTATTTCTAATCTGTCTGTGTTATTTCTTTTATTTTTTGAAGTCATGTAATTTCTTCTTTTACATTCTGTACATTCTAATGTTATATTTTCTCTTGGTCCTTTTGCTGCCATTTTATACACCTCCGTAGCCTTTTTGGCATTTTAATTTTGAAACGATGTGAGTATATGCCTTATAAAACATATACTAAAATATTTTACCATCTTTGATCTTGTTTGTCAACGAATTTACTGTAATTTGTCAAAAAAATAAAGGATTATTCCTTATTTTCTTCTTTTCTTTTTTTGAACAGAATATCCGAATTTTCCTACTTTTCTTCCTAAAGAATAATATCCTCCATTTGCATATGCTATTAAATTACATTTTGCTATGTTAAATGCTCCCTTTTTATCAAAATATTTTTCATCTGCATCTATTGATAATACTTCTGCTATAAACATATCATGGCTACCAAGTTTTTTTATTTCCTTTACTTTGCATTCTATCGATACAGGCGCTTCTTCTATTATTGGGCATTTAACAAATCTTCCTTTTTGTTTTGTTAAATGTAATTTTTCAAATTTATCTACATTTCTTCCAGACTTTACTCCGCACCAGTCTGTTGCATATGCTAATTCCTCATTTGTTAAATTTATCACAAATTCTTTTGATTTTTTTATAATATCATATGAATATCTCTCTGGCCTAATAGATACATATACCATAGCTGGATTTGTGTTTATAATGCCTGTCCATGCTACTGTTATAATATTTGATTTTTCCATTGTACCACAACTTACCATTACTGCTGGTATTGGATATTCAAATGTGCCTGGTTTCCAAATTATCTTTCCCATTTTTTCCTCCTATAAAATTGTAATTTATGTAAGATAGGGGGACCAAAAAGGGTCAGACCCCTTTTGGTTCCCCTATCTTATACTATTTTTCTGTATGATGATCTAAATGAAATTCTTTTAATACTGGTAATATCTTGCTTTCTAAATTAGGATAAAATTTGTATAGTGTATCATATGCATTTAATGGTTTATCTGGTTTTGTTCGTCTTGCACACTCCCAATCTATAATCATATCAATATAATCGTTTCTTGTTTTTTTAAGTTTATTTTCATGGTGTCTTGCTGTATTTCTGTGGAACTTTTTTACTTTTTCAAATTTTAAAAAATTATATAGTATCACTTTGTCTAGATCATGAACCAAACTTCTCCAAGTGTTATGACCTAGCAATTCTTTTTCTACTTGTTTATATGCTTTTCGGTGTTCTTGTGTATATCGTATTGCTCTTAAGTTTTCTTTTCTATGTTTTAACATTAATTTCTCCTTAATTTTTTAGTTTAAAATTTCTATTTTTCCTATTTCTTTCATTAAGTTTGCATCTACTTTGTGATTTAAAAAACTATCCACCTTTAATATGTCTTTTCCTAGCACAATTTCTTCTTTTAATATTTTTTCTTTTAACATTTCCATATTTTTCTCCATTTTTTTATAAACTTTACTTTGTGTTTCTTTTTCTAAATATAGCTTTTAGTTTGTTAATTATTTTCCAAAATACTCCTCTTTTAACAGTTACAGGCATATTTGCAGTATTATTTTCCATTTCTATTTGCTGTATACTATTATTCCTTGATTTAAAAATATCTTCTGGATTATATTTTTCTCTTTTTTCTTTTTCAATATTTTCTTGTTGCAATTTATATTCTTCTAAAAATTTATTTTTTTCATGTTCATCTGCAAAATAACTTCTATATATTAAGGCTATAAATGTTTTTGTTTCTGGTAAAATTTCTTGTTTTTCCAATGGTATATATGGGATTATATTAGTTATATATTCTTTATCTCTATTTTCATAAATGTATCTTATGAATTTCTTTGATATTTTATTTTTTAGATCTGCATCACAAAATTTTAAAATATCATATACTTCTGAATAAACTTTAGCATATGTATTATCGCTCCCCACTCAACTCACCTTCTCTTACATTTACATTTACATTCAACTTAGTTTTTAAATTTTTAAATATTTTTTTTATGTCGTCAATTTTTTCATGATTTGCAATTTGTTTTAATCCTTCTTTTGAAAATGATTTATCCTGTATGTTTTTGCCCTCTTGTTTAAATATTTCTGCATCTTTTACTGATTCGTATCTTTCTTTATAAATTTTTCTATCTTCAGAATCATCCATTATTAATTCTAGGAAATCATCACATTTTTGATCCATTTCTGAATTTGAATTATAAAGTTTTGATAATTTTTCTTGCATCATTTCTGGATTCTTAGTTACTTTATATGCTGTATCTATAATAGATGCATATAAGAAAACATTTTCTTTAACAACTCTTGCATTCTTTGTTCCATTTGACATTCTAAATTCTATTGTATTTTTTCTTTTATTTCCAATATTACTAAGGTTTAATCCATAATTTCTATCTGCATTCAATTTATTTTTTACGATAACATTTCTATATAGAGCTGATTTAGGTTTTCCTAGTTTTAAATTACCTTTTTCTATTTGCTTTTTTATTTTATCTGATATTTGTGCTGCATATCCATTTCTTGAAAGGAGCATTCCAGATAACATTGTATTTAATGTATTGTATCCATTTTTTAAATTAGATTTTATTCCTTTACTTATTTGTCTTGAAAGTTTTACATATTCCTTTAATGTTTTTGGTTTTTCCTTTATATCTGATAAAGGATTTTGTAACACTGCTTTTCCAAAGTCAACAAGTGTTTTATGTGATTTAGTAATTGCTCCCGGTCTAATAGGATTATTTTTTTCATTACACATTCTATATATAATAGGCTCACTTTCTGCCCATATTCTTAGAAAATTTTTCATCATTTCTGGATTTGCCGAAAAAATTCCTGCATCAAAATGAATATGACCACCACATGAATTACCTATATAACTTTCTCTATTTTTATCACTTGGATTTTTGTCTATTGCTGCACATATTTCACCTATTTCTTTCCACACACTTTTATCATTACTTTCAACTAATACTGGCGAAATTGTTTCAACTCCAGAGTCTATTAATGATGGGTCTAATTCTGTTTTCCAACCCATTTCAGATGCTACTTTTTTCATTTCTTTGACATCAACATTTTCAACCTCTAATTCAACACCAAATTTCATGTAATCTGGTAATCCAAGATTTTTATCTTCTTCTGTTAATTTCATATTTTTTCTCCTACAGGCTAATTATACAAATATAAATTGTGTATGTCAATATACTACACTGGCTATATTTTAATTGTTTTATTTGTGGAATAAAAGCCGGCAATTTATACAAAAAAGATGATACATTAAGTATCATCTTTTTGTAATTATTGTAAGTAAGTAATTTTTATTGTATCTCCGTTAGCGTTTGTTTTAGGTAATCTTGATGCATAATCACATTCTGCTTCAGATCCGTTTATTCTAAATTCTTTTAACTTTTTCATATTATCAAATGAATCATTCTGAAATGAAAGTCCTTTACCTGGAAGAGTAATAATTTCTAGTGAAGAATTTGCAAAAGCCTTGCTGTTAGCATAAACAAGATTTTTAAATTCAACTTCTTTAATATTAGTACAGCCATCAAAGCTTTGATCATTTATCTTTTTAACACCATCTGTGCCTTCAATTTTTTCTAAAGATTTTAAATTATAAAAAGTCATTAAAAAATCAAAATTCATGCTATTAAGATTAATTGTTTTTATTATATTATCATCACTTCCAGAAATATTAAAATTAATTACTCTGTTATCTATTCCATCCTGAGTTTTATTCATTATGTCCTCGATATTTATTGTTGTATTATTAGTAGATATCTTAATAAATTCAGCTCCCTCATCTTCATTATCTGAGCTCTCAAATGTAACTTTACAAGCATCTAATGTAGTTGGAATACTTATATTTTCACTTTTTTCTATATTGCCTACATAGTCTAATTCAAAACTTCCATATTCAGATTTTCCATCATAATCTTTATCATTTTTATCTGGTAATTCACATGTCAAAAGCCAATCAGTTTTTAAATAATTTTTAACTACACCCTTTAATTCTTTTCCATCTTTATCATATACTTTACAATTAAGAAAACCAAAATTAGAATCTTTATTTTTTGCATATATTTCATCTGGTATTTCTACTGTTTCACCATTTATTTCAGCTAACCTTTTTGATAGGGCATTTAATAAGTCTTTTTCTTTGTTTTCTTCGTTTTTGTAATTATTGGTTGCATTTTGGGCATGAGTTATTATTCCTCCATCTTTAATTATTTTTATGCTTACTATTGCTAATATCAAAAGTACAATTATAGTTATAATAAGCGCAAGTAATGTTATTCCATTTTGTGTATTTTTCTTGGGTAACGGGCGGACAGAGGCGTCCGCCCCTACACCTATATTATTAATCCCTTCATCATTAATTTTTAATTTTTCATTAAT
>ENA-OOQP01000787-OOQP01000787.1-human-gut-metagenome-genome-assembly--contig:-NODE-787-length-13657-cov-22.442655_pt1 | contig 13657 bp, 10 predicted proteins | sample MGYA00241266_ERZ501171 | MGnify/ENA primary metagenome ERZ501171 (study PRJEB25962, sample SAMEA2042501) | human gut metagenome | biome: human gut; feature: human-associated habitat; material: faeces...
TACACCTGCTTGCTTTTATTGTGCTATGCTATCCACACGCTTTTGCAAGTGACCCTGATTTCCTTTATCTTACGCATGATATTACTATTTTAAATGAATGAATGTTAGGGTGGAAATCCTAAAATGCTATCGAGATTTCATCACTACCCCAATCTATGATACGTAACTTGATACACTCCATCTTTTTAGAAGCCTTCCTTAATCGTTCACAAAGTCGGTCGAAGTATTCCTGAGAATGAATTACCAGCCCAGAGGCTACAGCCTTACCCAGAATGATGCATCCATATTTCAGCGTCATCGGACCATTTCCGGGCTTGAGACAAGGAGAATTGATGCCCACTTCCCAAACAGCCTGTCCCTTCCTCAGGATAACAGGCATTTTCCTACTCTTATTAGCTATAGAAACAAAAGCTATCTCATAGTCTCCTGCAGGCAAATAATGCTCAGGATGTTCTATGGTATTACAAACTTTCGTACCCTTTATTACTAATGTGCCATCTACTCCCCATCGGGTAAAGCGACGGCGATAAATGATTATTTCCATAAATATTGAAAAATAAAATTGATTTATTGATAGGGTCATCAAGGATTTCCTTACTGAAAATCCTTAATGACCGAAAATGACCGTGACCGAAAATGACCGGATGTATTAATAGTCACTTATTTTGAACCTCTATTATACAGTAGGTTGAACCTTCTGATAACGCATATCGGGCAGCACACCTATCAATCCCTGTCGCTTCCAGTTTTTCAACATCTGTCTAACAACCTCCCGAGTAACGTTTGCTCCTTTTACCGCAATACTTTGCTGCAATGCCTGCTCGAAGGAAAAAGTAACGTCAAGTCGCTCGAAGATGGAATCATTTTTGCCGCGTCGGGAACGATCATAAGTTGTCTGACCGCAATAACTCTTGGATGAGAATGCATCCTCTATGCGACTACGGAAGAAGTAGAGTGCATTGTCCAACTGATAATCTGCCAGGATATTGAAGGCTTCGAGCATGGTTGGTGTCTGCGTCTTTACGATCATTTCTTTCCATAACAGCGGATTCTGTTTCAGCTGCTTCTCGGCACCCTGGAAACCATGTTTCTGAATCAGCGTCTCGGCCACCTTACAGAGCATGATGCAGGTCATCATTCTCATCGTGGTAGGACAGATACGGAAACGCTGGCGGGCTTTCACCTTGTCGTCATTTTTCATGGTCTCCAATCGTATCTGTTCCAGCCACTCCCTGCCCTTATTCTCCAACTTAGGCAGAACCACCTCGCCCTCCATCAGGGGCAAGAGATGAGCTATCTGCCGTATGTGCTCACGTTGAGTTTCGGTCAGCACAAAGAGATTGTCTGTTAGCGGAGTGAACGTGTTGTCCGGCGTTCGCGCCACGACAATACGGCTTTGGAAACCATCCGTATAATTGTTCACTACTCGATAGAGTGCATCTGGCGTTCCGCACATCACAACGTTCCACAAAAGATGTTCGATATGAACATTCACCGCATCTGCACTTCTTGCCTCGCGCTCATAGCTCGTTCCGTCGTAAGCCTGTCTTAACATGACGGAAAAGTCGCTCATCGCCGATTTCCACTTCTGTGCTACAGTGTCAGCTTCCGGAGTGAACGAGAAGGCGTGCTTGCCTTCAGTATTAGCCAGTCGTTCTGCAAGATTCGCCACCGTATTGTTCAGTGTCAGACATCTTACAGGCAGTTTCGGCTCTTCCGGTTGCTCCTTCTTGTTCTTAGCCGCACGCTTCTTGGCTCTCCATTCATCCTCCTGCTGCTGATACATTTTGTCCATCTGTTTCACTTCCGAAGTCCATGCATCAACCACGGGGTCGATGCTTCCCTTGCCTGATGCAAAATCACCGGCAATGTAGGAGATAAGGTTCAGCGAGTTCATCTTGCCGTGAACGGAAACCTTCACGCCAGTAGCAAGCATTCCGATTGCAGGACAGATGGCTGTAATCACTGGCATTGCCAGAGCCGGTCCAACAGCACTGATGGAATCACGCACGCCTTGTGGCATCTTGGGTAAAGCATCGTAATAGAACAGATCATCCTTGGCGTTAGCTTCGTCCAAGGCATTCACCAGCGCCTCGCTGTCTTCATCTGCATTCCCGTTCGAAGCCCCCAGTTTCAGTTTCTCCTGTCTCAGCGCAGCCAGCACATCCTTCAGTCGCTTAGGCATTTGCGTGATTTTCTCGTTCAATGCCGAGTTGATGCAAGCCATCTTTTCCTGTTCAGGAAACCCATCGTAGCAGGGAATGATCTGAGCCAGCAGATTGCGGTCAAAACCACAGATATGGCGCAGATTCACAGCCAGCTCAAAGGTCAGCGTATTGCGGTTGGAGCGCATCGGCTCCTGCCCATCATTATACAGTTGCCACCACTTCTTAATGATTTCCCCATAAGGAATCCCAAGATAATTGTCCTGAGCAGCAGAAGCAGCTGAAGCAGCAGTTGAAGCAGCAGAAGATGAAATTCTCGAATTCTTAAATTCCTGCCCCTTAAAAACCCCTTGAGAATTCTTCTTGAATTCTTCCTTCCAAGGCTCATAATGCTTGTTTGCCTTGTGCGCTCCTTCCGGCAGTTCCTCCTGTCCGTATCTTTCACGCTCTTCCAGGACTTTCCCTTCAGCTGCCACGGCAGCCTCATCATATTCATCCTTAAAGAGTCGTGGCGAAAGGAATAGCAAATCTTCGTCATCCGATGTGGTAGTGAAATAAACCCGATTAATGTCGTGAGCCGAAGTATCCATTTCACACTTGAGCATCGTAGCAATCCTCACCTGATTCTCCAGAACCGTCTTGCCCTTTTCGCGCTCAAACACCGCATGTCCGCCTTGTCGTGCGCTACGTTCCAGCATCAGCAGTCCGTACTTGTCCGGTTCTTTCAGCAGCAGCTTTGCTGCCTTGGCGAAAGCCTCCGGCTCATCCATATCAAATCCGAAAGCACCGCTTGGCAGTTTCATTCCCTTCACCACGCCTTGCGGATAATGGCCGGAATAATTAAACTGCACCAGTCTCCGTTTCGCAGCATCGTTTCCGGCACGAGCCAGACGAAGATTCGCCTTCTGCTCATTGCTTCCACGCAGCTGCTTATACTCCTCTTCCGAGGTGATGGAGCGGGCAACCTTGTGCCCGTTCTCCACCTTAATTAAATAACAACTCATCTATCTTATTACTTATCGTTTTAATTGATAATCCACTAAAGCATCAGCCCCTTCTGCTGACTCAACAGCCAGCGTTTGGGCGATGTTGAGTCCCTCATGGAAGAACACCTTCAGCGTGAGCTGAATAGCCCCATCCTTGGTCTTGCTCACACGACCATGCGCCAGTTTCTTAATCAGTTCCGACTGGCTTTTCGGCTTAGAAACTGCTACGAAATCAAATGTTCCGTCTTGCATTTGCTGAGCCACGCCATGACGGCGGAACGCTTCTACAACACCCTGATTTACAGAATCAGGACTGAAGAGGAAATACTGCTTATCATCATAGTAAGCTATTCCACCCAACTGCACATGCTGGCAGCCGTTATTATTCACCTGCTGGTTCTTCACCAGCTTTTTGTTTGCTTTTTTCATAATCTGAATTGAATTTTAGGAGAAGAAACATCCGGATTGTTGCGCGCTTTACCATGGAAAATCCTCCTCTGTTTCAACTCAGTTTTACTTTTTTACCCTTTTACCTTTTCTATGTCCGTAACCAGAATATCCTGATAAACCTGACCATTGTGCTCATGGGTAGTAAAGCGGAGCGTAACAGCCACCAGCTCACCAGCCGCATACTTACATTGCGCCATATTGCCGAGCATTACCGCAGCATACTGGTTCTCATACTTGCCGCCCATCTCCTGGAGAACGATGTTGCATTTCATCATCTGTCCGTTCTCACTTTTCTGACTCTGTACAGCGAACGCCTCGCCCTGCTGCACCACTCTCATAAACATTCCGTTCATAATCTATAAACCGCAAGGTCTAACCTTCCTTTAAGGTTTTCTTTAATCCGCCCAACCTTGCTAAAGCTGGTGCAAAGATAGCAACACTTTCGATGCGGCGGAATAGTTGGTGAAAGAATGCCCCCTCATCTTTTCACCACTTTTTATTTCAGCTCCGCTTCAAGGATGTTTTTCATCACGATAAGCAGGCTGACGGCTCCGTCGCCCCCACAGGCCATTCGCCGTTCATATTCCTTATTAATAAGGTCGAAGAAGAGTTTCAGATAGAACCGCTCCGTAGCTTTCTTCATCTTCTTCCCGTCTCTGATATTCCTCAGCGTAGGATAGTTGATGCTGCTGTCGAGCCTTGCCAGTTTGCTGTGCGTATAGCCCAGCTTGATGACGGCTTCATAGGCAATGCCCAGAGCCGTATTCTCATGCTTCTTATTATCTGCCATGATTCCTGATCGGTTTGCGAGAGAAGCCGTGGATTCCCGATGGCCATCTTCAATCACGTTGTGAGGTTCCCCGCCTCCGCTCAGGTTAAACTAAAATAAAAACACTCGGAAATGAGAAAACTGATTCCCAAATCCGAGTGCAAAGATAAGAATATTAGTCTGTAGATAAAAATACGCATAAAAAAATAAGGAGGCTATTTCTTATCAGCTGCTTATCTGCTGGTAATCAGACAGAAAGAGGGCGCTGACAGAATTATTCCATCAACGCCCTCATTATCTTTATCTGTAATAGCTGCTTTTATCCGATTGCAGATAATATGAATTGCTTTATTTTAGCATGCATTTCTTTGGTTAAAGTAGTATTACTGGATCCAAAATCGGCATGGTTTCCAATATAGGCTCTCACGTTCACTCCTACAGCATCGCTGATAGTCTGAATGCTTCCTGCTAACACGAAACCATCACCATAAGGAGTAACATGCAATATGCCAAGAAAATTTGCTACCAGTTTCAGATTAAATCCCCATTTATTGTTTCGAGGTTGTTCCTTTTTGAGCAAAAGGGAAATTTCTTGTTCAGCACAAATATTCCTCCAAATAGTATCGTAAACAGTCCAGTCTATGTTCAGAAAGCCTCTGATTCCCCGTGTGAGTTTCTCTATCTCTTCTACCCATCTCTCCACTTTTACCTTAGCTTCTTCGTCCATCAATTCCAAAGGAGATTTCACATTCAAATAGTCTGTTACGGGTAAAATAATCTTGTTTCCTTCGTTATCGTAGCGTCTGCTTTTATATGCCGCGATTAATTTCACAAAAAAAGGCTTATTCTTCAAACGACGAGCCAAGACCATACAGACAGCCCGGTTAGGATTACGCTCGGCAGCATCATCCTCTTCATCTGGTGCTGCATCACACATCTGGGTGAATAGAACCGTAAGAATGATTATGGCGGTGGACTCAGACTGGTGCCGTTTCACGAGATCTCCATAAAGAAATTCCACCTCATTATCACGATGTTCCTTGATTGCAGACAGTTTCTGGCGAATCATTTCCGTTTCACTCCATACTTCTACGGCATTTAGACCGTTCAGTTGTTGCTCAAGCAAACAGAGAATCCATGTCCAGGTTCTAAACAAATCATCGCCCCTATAACGGGCACGTAAGGAGGTAAGCCTCTCCTCCGAAAAACGTTCAAACTTTTCCATCCCCTAATCAGCTTAATGAGTAAATGTATCCGGCATATCCTTCATAAAACTCTTCACCTTATCCATAGCAGATTGTCCCATGCCAGGAATCGGCTGTGCTCCGATTACCAGATTATTAAACACCTCAGAATCGAGTTCACGCACCACGAATTGGTCTTTGCCGCATAATATAGCCTTTCCTTTTTCACCATTTGGAAGCATCTTTATCCATGCTCCCGCTCCTGATGCGCCTGCTATAAGTGCAGTCTGGCGCGAATTCTCCGGATCGATTTTTACCGCACCACCTTCGTTTGCACCGAATGTAAAGTCAAGATCACTATCCCAATCCTCACGGGCCGTTTTGAGATATTTATCCATCACTTTGGTCAGACGATCTAAATTGAGATGAGGGAAATGAAAAGTCACTTTACTGAAGCCATTAGGGTATTTTTTCAGCATATCCCAAAACACATTCGAACTGTAAACCGCAGATAGTTCAACCTTCAACAGTTTACTCTTCAGCAGTTTGCAGAAGGATGCTTCGAGAATATTAGCCACAGTTTTTGTATGGCTGAAAGCCGTAGATTTTCGCTCTATGGCGATGCGTTGGATTCCTGGGCGATTGTCGATGATGACCAGACAATTTCTATAATCAGCATATTTTTGAGACATCAGGTGTTCGTCGGTAATCGTTACGTTTGTAACATTTGCCACACGCATCACATAGACATTATCTTGTGGTTTCACTATTTGTTTGTGCCAGTATGGTTTCTTTCTGGCATTCTCAAACGGGAATGGTTTCTCGAAATCAGCCAGCAAAAGCTCTTCAAGCAATTGCTGGCGATTTTCAAATGATTCTTGCACATTTACTTTTACCCAGTCGGGGAACTCAAGTTGATATTCTTCGTTAGGTCTTATGATGCGTAAGAAATTGTAGTTGTAAATTGCAAATCCAGACATAGTCTTCAATGTATGTTTATTTGTTTATAAGTTTATCAACGGTTGTATCAGTAAAAGTTTGCCAAATTTTCAATTCTACAGGCTTATAGTCCTCGAAGAGCTGCTTTACAAACTCCACTTCAAACACCAGTCGTAGATCATTTCTGTCTTCTTCTGCTGTTCCTTCCTTGCGATAACCCAGTCGGGCTATTTTGATGAAGAATAAATCACGTACACCCTTACCTTTTATATAAGGCATGAAGTAGAAAAGCTTGTTGAGAGCCACCGATGTAGGGAACTTCTTGCCTGTATAGTAGATGGTGGCAGAGCCGTCAAGAAACATCTTCTCGTTGTCTTTCTTTACAAGCGAGATAAGTACATTCTTGGTTTCATCCACCATAGCTGCCTGCTGCGGCTTTCCACCATATTTCTCCCAATTAATATCATCGTGCACCATACTATTGTCAGTAATACTATTGAGTGCATACTGGTCGAAAAGGTCGAGGAAGTTGAGCTCGTGATATTTATTTTTCAAGTCTACTGCTTTCATTTCCTTCTTTTTCAAAGTTTCACGATTAAGTCGTCTGTCCATTATCTTGTGCCAAATAGAACGAGCTAAAGTAACTTGCTCTTTTGAAAAATGCATTCGCTGGTGCAAAATTACTTCATCTGTTACATCTAGAATTTCATCTGCAGATGTATTATTGCGAAGCATGAAGTCTATCGTATTAAATAAATCCTCATTCTGTTCGTTGTAAGGAAGATAAATTCCTTCAACTTCACTAGGCATAAGTTCGAGACAACCACCCCCAAAGTTTCTACCCATTATCTCTGCAAAAGCAAAAGATAAGGAATTATAATAACTTGCTATAAACGCTTTCTTATTGATTCCTTTATGGATGAACACTCTATGCATCGTATCAGTAGTGTATGCTCCCGCTTCATTTAAAACAAACTTTGGATAAAGATTGTTACGACGAAGGAATAATGCATCAGATAATTTAATAGAAGGAATTACCCACCACTGATCGCGTATACTAGTCTTATAACCTTTATTCACTCCCTCTTTTACACCATTTTCCAAATAAGCTTTAACCCCACTATTTCCCTTTACATCCGCATCAGGAGTGAATACAAGAAGATGAGCCTTTGCGCCTGACTCAACATTCTTTAGCCAGTCGTTATGAGTAAAGCAAAGACTATTTACCTGTACGCTACGACCAATCATTGGACGTGCATATTCCTGCAACTGATACAATGAAACCACAGATTTTGGCACAGTAAAATAACTGTTGGAACCAGTTGTAATACCCACTTCCACATCTGCATAGGATGAAATCTGTGGCATCGTCTGATTCTTTATTTTTTCCAAGAATTCAAGTTCTTCCTTATCCAGAAAATAGCATGTCCATTTGTCTGTATGAAAATCTATCTTCTTAGTTGGAAAGCTCAATCTGTGTGGATCCAAATTCAATAATCCTTCTGTATCACGCACCTCGATGTGTTCTATCAGATGTTCGTTAGTTCCATTTTTTTCACACAACAACAAAACGACTTCCTGCTGAATTTCTTCAAAGACAAGGTTTTCAAAGGAAATTATATTAATCTTATTGAATGTCTTTGCAAGGTATTTGCGCAATTGCTGAGCATACTTTACCATCAGTAATTCTGAAGGAATAACAAATCCCATTTTGCCATTATCCCTCAGAAGTTGGCAAGAACCTACAACAAACGTAACCCAAGCATTTGTCAGTTTTGTTCTTTTTAAATTTGAACGTTTGAAAATTTCATCAGCCAATACCTGCTGATTCTCATCATAATACTGATAACGTATGAAAGGAGGATTGCCAACAACCAAATCAAACTTTTTATCTGTATCAAGACAAAAACAATGAAAGTCAGAATTTATAACTTCTGAATCATGTAGATTTATTGCTCTTGCCTTTTCTGCTTCTGCAGTTTCATATTCTATGGCAGTAATGCTTCTGAAAGGCATATTTGCATTAGCTATACACTCTAGAAATATACCATCGCCACAACTAGGTTCCAGTATATCCATATGGTCATTACCATTAACCCCCCATCGAAGGATAAAATCCGCAATGGCAGATGGAGTGTAATATGCTCCTCTTAGTTTCTGTTCTGATGCATTTTCAATTAGCTGCATATAATTTTTTTATTATAGGAATTTTTGATACTTGTGATTCTGTCATACCATAAAGTACATTAATGGCATTCTGTAGTTCTTGCTTTAAAGCGTCAAACTTCCTCTGCAAAGGAATCTGTTTGCGTTTATTACCCTCTGCCGATGCAATTTTATCGCCTAGAACTATTAACCTTTTCTGTCTTCTTACAACATCATCATGTCTTTCTTTTTCTTCTGCATTTGAAAAATCAATAGTAGGAATTCGTATCTGTTTGAGTACCTTTGTTCCTCTAGCTATATATCCGCCACGAAATATTTCGCCATATAGAGATGCAAGCCACTCTCCCTGTACCGAACCTAACATTGCTTGTATATAATAGATGGAATATTGGCTATCAGCAGGAATACCAACAAGGCAATAACCTGCAGTACCTCCTGACGAAACCAAAGTTCCTTTCTTGTCAATTGCATATTTATCAGATAAAGACAAAACACCTACTATAATTTTTTCTCTTCTTTCACATGCATCGAGACTCTGATGTCGTCCATAACGATACCACTCATTAGCCGTAGTTGGCACTGGTTGAATATCTCTTGATGGTTTAGACAATTCTGATTTAACATCCATAAGATAGGCATAAAACAGAGGGTATCTCTTTTCAATGGTTTCTAAAGGAATGAGTTTCAACTTACCTCTCGAATTTCTTTTATAAGGAAATAAGACTCTTGCATTTGGGGTAAATGTGCAATATGAATTTAATGCATCTTCCCTTTTTGCTCTCACAAAATACGGTTTTGTCACTTTTTTCTCTACCTGATATATTTTATCGTTAAATGCTAAAAATGTATAGGTATCTCTATCTTCCTCTATTGGGATAAAGATATAAACATGATTAGCACTAGTTTGGATCCCATTGAATATGCAATCTTTACCTACTATCTCTTCGAGAGTTTTAGTACCACGACTTATAACATCCAAGAGATTCATTTGGATATCTGTACAAAGTACCCATGTATCCCCTGAAAGCATAGTAGTATCACGTTCATAGAATAAATTGGAATCTTTTGATCGAACTTTCCATGCCGAGAAATCGCTTACTTCCGAATACATAAATTTATCACGTTCACTATTTTGTAATATTATAAGACAAGTATAAGTTGACTTGTCTTCAAAAACCTGATGTGCTCCGAAAGAGATGATGGTCTTAAGAATTCTGCGACTTGCAATTAACTTACGTAATTTAGAAGCAGCACCAACTTTCATAAACTTGTTAGGCACAATGTAACCTAAGAAGCCATGAGGTTTCAACAATCCCATTGCACGTTCTATAAATAAAAAATATTTATCATATTGCCCACAACTACTCACATATAGCTTCTCTTTTGTATAAAGTTTCTTTTCTGCTGGCGTATATTTCTTCATATCTTCCGTTTTCATATATGGCGGATTACCCACTATCAAATCAAACTTTCTATCTTCAAAGCCGAAAGGATTAATCTCTTCTACCAATTCTGATGGAACATTCTCTGGAGAAAGCAAACTGTTTCCGTAAAAAATATTTTCATCAAGATTAGGCAAGATGGGGTGGAATGAAGATAGTGTATTAACGTCTTCATCCTCTAATAATTTCAGTAAAAGGCCGAATTTACATGCCTCAACAGCATTAAAATCCTTATCAACTCCATATATGCAATTAACCAATAGATTACGCTTTATTCCGAATGGCAACTTGTAAGTATTAATGCTTGTTTGTATGAGTACAGATGGACAGTGACTCTGATAATAATCAATAAGCGCATCACTTAGGAACTGATAAAGTTCCAACAGGAAAGCACCTGAGCCACATGCTATATCTGCACATTTTAGCGCATTGATTTGAGAATCATTTTTACCTATTATCATTTCTGTTGCAGTTTGGTGCAATATCTCGCGCACTATTACATTAGGAGTCGTTACGATGTCTCGCTCAATATTCTCGGGTTTATTGACAATGACTAATTCACCATCTTTTATATCCAACTTCTGAGCAAGAAAAATCTCATAGATACGTCCTAGAATATCAGATGAAAATACAGAAAATGAATACGGACTCTCTGGAAAATATAGTTGCTTTATAATCTTCCAAAAAGCCGAACTCACGTTGTTTATTATATCATCTGACAACAGTTCCCCAAAGAGACCTGAATTATATTTATTATCAGCCTCTTTAAACTTTGATACAAGTTCCTTGTAACTATTATGATCTGCAATTTTCAGCAAAGCCTGATAAGTCTCAATATTTCTATCTTCACAGACACGTAAAAAAAGTATCTTGTTGATGTAGCTTTGGACTACATCTCCGAGATAACTAATTTCTATTGTAGGCATAGCTGCATAAATCTGTTGACCAAGCAACAAACGCCATTCGTTGATTTGATTTAAAAACAGTTTATCTATAGATATTTGTTCGACATTCGTTGTTATATCCATCCACACCTCATCAAAGCTACCGTCATAAACTGAATCTTTTCCTAAGTAGCGGAGGAGTTCCTCTGCTACATTTTCATAGTCTGTATAATGATACGCTTTTATCAATGCTTTGTTTCGAGAATCAGCTTCTTCAACAGGAGCAGTCGTATCATAAATAAATAAATCTTCAAAATTTGATAAAACAGAAATCTTCAATCCTGCAGTATAACCATAACGGCGAACCTGTTTAGCCGGCTCATCATCATTTTTTATATCGACGCATGGCTTCTTGGCTTCTAAGAAAAACTTCCGCTCACCATAAAGTCGAAAAGTATAATCAGGCTTCTTAAAATGAGTAGAAGCATCTGCTTTGAGTGACTCTTCTAGCAACACCTCACGTTCATTGGTATTCTTTCCTGAAATATTTCTTATATCCCAGCCCAAAATCTCAAACAATGGGTCCAAGAACTCATTACGCACTTGAGTCTCATTAAAACGAGAAGTGCGATAATAGTCCCTTTCATGTTCATACTTCTGAACCAGTTGATGTATTTTATTTTTAATCTGCTCTATCATATTTTTATTATTTTATTTGCACATTAAATGCAAAATTGTCCCAAAGTTACAAAATAAAAACGAAATAACTACATTTTATTATATATGTTAACACAAAAAAAGAGAAAGTGGGTAATTTTATCATATTATTCAACGGAATGATCAGATTCCCCTTGCACATATCTGCCTGATTTCTTCTGCTATCTCCTCTACTGGTTTCTGTATGAGTTCGCTCCCATCAAAATCTCCTTCATCAAGAACTTCTCCCATTGCCTTGAGCAGACGAGCATAAAAGTTCTTATCTCCCGTAAGATGCTGCCAAAAATCAGAACCACACAACACAGGATAATGTGTAGCTATCGCCTTATAATAATCAGAAAGATTATCTTTCTCACCATATAAAACTCCAACTACGAGATCCTCAAACTGTAAGTCTAAACTTGGCTGGCTTATAAGAGGTTTGAAATGACAGAGAACAGAGGCTATATCATCCTTGTTTATCGTTTTGACTTCTGCCTTGAACTGACAGAATTTACGGCGACCGTCAACAGCATCAACAAATTCGAAATCAATACCATCAAAATTTGATGCTCCTCCGGTAACTTCCTGAAGCAGGGAAACTAATGACTGAACATCTTGTTCCTTACTTGCATCAATAACCTTATCAAATATATGTGGATAAACTAAAGCCTTAGCTAAACCAATAATTTGAGAATCTTCCTTTATGAATGCTGCAAGATAGTTGATTAGAAACGGATTTATATCAAAGCTACTCAGATGAAGCTTATTCAGATTCTTCAAATGATTAGGAATGATAATAGAACGGAAATATTGCTTTCCACTTTCTATAATTGCTTGTTTTTGCTGTTCTGTCATTTCCTTATATATTAAATTTTATATTTATAGCCTGCTTTTTATAGCAGAATTGCCTTCAAAGGTACAAAATAATTGCGAAACATCTACATTTTATTATAAATATTAACACAAAAATGTAGAAAAAGACTTACCTAGGGATTTTACCTTTTATACAAGGAAATGAGTATAAAAGCTGATTATGTAAATAATGCTTACCGCCCCAAAACAGAGCAATATTAAAGGAAGAAACTATTCAAAGGATAATAACATAAAAAATACTTAGGATAGCTATGTTCGATATTTTTACTCTTCTATATAAAGAAGCAAAAGAACTGATATCAAAGTGGTTTTATAGATTTCCAAAGGGAAAAACACAAAAATGCTCTTCCTCACATCAATTCATGCTCCAAAGAAAGGGCATTTATGGCTGAAATGAGAGCGAAGGGAAGGCGAAAAGTGGGGCAAAGAAGCAACGATATTGTAGGAAAGGACGCTGACTTATGCAGCTTATTTCTTTACATTTATACACAGATAAAAATATATAATGGCTTATTATAAATCATTAATACAGAACAAATTACAAGTACAATACTAGCATAAAAAAGTATTAATTAAAGCCTCAGAATCCGGTCATTAATGCCCGGTCATTTTCGGTCATTAAGGTTTTCGGGGGGCGAAAACAATAGCTATAATATAATATTAAAATATTTAATATATATTATAGGGGCTAAATGACCGGAAGTGATTTTTCTTAATGACCGATAATGACCGGTCACTAATGACCGGATGCAGCCCGTTGCCATGAATCTCTTCACCTACTCTCGAAAGGCTCCATTTCACAAGATTCCGGAAAACTGAATTCAAGTTGCCGGAAAAGTATTGCTTCCTACAGCGCTTTTTCGTACCTTTGCACCAGCAATCGAAAGAAAGCTATCTTGTACCTAAAGGCGGTCATCTATGAAGACCGAGACAGGGAACAAAAGATGACAGGCGCCGGTCATCAATGAAGACTCTGAAAAGGACAAGAAAAAGCATCTGGGAAATTGTGATTTAATAAACTCTTTAAAGCATAACATAGTATGATTGATTAATTACAGCATCGTAATGCGTAGCGTGAACGCAAATCTTCTGGAAATCAA
>ENA-OOQP01000788-OOQP01000788.1-human-gut-metagenome-genome-assembly--contig:-NODE-788-length-13655-cov-4.568971_pt1 | contig 13655 bp, 10 predicted proteins | sample MGYA00241266_ERZ501171 | MGnify/ENA primary metagenome ERZ501171 (study PRJEB25962, sample SAMEA2042501) | human gut metagenome | biome: human gut; feature: human-associated habitat; material: faeces...
CTATGAGTCATGCGATAGACATATTCCGTCTTATCAACGTACAGCAGATTTCGGGTGATGATTTCCTCGAAAGTCTGGATTCCAACTGGATATAATTTCAATTCTGCCATGGTTTGTTCTTTTAAGTTTCTGTTGATAATACCTTATCAGCCTATTTGCTTTTGCAAAGCTAATCATTTTATTCGAAATGACAAAGGGAATTGGCTAAAAAATGCCGATTGTGCAATCGATTGCATTGCAATAAGTGTAGAAAAATAGGGTGAAAGTGAGCCGGTTTTAGATATTTTTTCTAATTTTGCCGCAATAAAGTAAGTATAATAAAAGTTTCTGACTAAGTAATGGATATTGCTAAAAGCATGTTCATCTTAAAAAAAATAGACAAAGTTAAAAATGACGTATAAGTTCCTAAAAGAAGTGATGATTCCTAACTGAATAGTATTAAGGTCATCTACCTGCTCATAGAAGCTTAGAACAACATATAATAAATAATAACTTAACATAAGAAAAAGATGAAAAGATTTTTTACGTTTTTAATGGCGGTTTGGGCTTTATTGTCCATATCGCAAACGGTAAAGGCAGACTATGTTACTGTCTATTTCCAATGTCCGAATGATTGGAGTACCACTGTGCATGCGTATGCATATAATACTGACACAGACAAGAATTCGAACTGGGATGATGCGCCAGCAGGTTCTGAATTTACCACCTCTAACGGTGTGAAATTATGGAAATGTACGTTTGATTCCAAGTACAAATATGTAATCTTTAAAGGGCCCGGAAAAAATGATGTTAAGCAGTATCCAGGACAAAATGAAAAAGGTCTGGAGGTCAAAGATAATTATGTTTATACCTCTACGAGTCGCAATGGAACCTCTCTGTCTGATTTTGAGAAGACCGATCCTTATACATATACATTGATAGGTGGTTATGGAAATGGTTCATGGACTAGCGAACCTTCTAGTTTTAATTATGATGGTGATGGTAAGTACACTTATACCTTCACTGCCGCTCAAGATGGTGAATTTCGTTTTAGAGTAAATACTAATTATACATCTAGAGCAGCTTTGTGTCCAAATGTTGATGGTACCACAAAGAGAAAAGAGCTTACTTCAACTCCTGAAGATGTAGCATACAATGATCAAAAACATACATCTGGTACGTCGATGTCTGATAATTATTGGTTTTGTAAAGTTACTAATGGAAAGAAATATACATTTACTTTAACAGAGCAGTATAATTCAACAGGTGATTCATATACTCGTCAACTCTCTGTTGTTCCAGAAGAGGCTGTTGTTACTAAGGAAATTAAATTGTTGAATGGTAATTCTGAGCTGACAGGTTCTAATGGAAGGTACACTCTTGATTTGAGTGGCGAATCTTCTTCTGATGCTAATATTACTCTTACTATTAATGGCGTACCTTATGGTTTGGCTACTGCTCAAGCTATTTCTACAGTTGGTACTACTAAAGTAGATTTTGTTGCAAATGCAACTGATGCTTTGACTTTGACTAAAGGTCTTATCTATTCTCTTACAGTAACAGAGGATGGTAATATGACAGTTGTTGCAGAGGAGAAGGTTAATCCTTATGCAGCAGTATATGAAGCTGGTTTCTATTTGGTCGGTAATTTCTTCTCAAAGCATAATATTGATGGTGGTGATCCTGAAGACGAGATTAATTATTCTCGTTTGTACTTTAAGTTTAAGGATAATGGTATAGTTGATCATGTTCATACCTATTCGATGGATATCCCTGCATCTATTTCTGCGTATATGCAAATATTAAGTGTAGATGATAATAATGTAAAAGTTGTATATGGTCCAGGTGAAATAAAGGCTGTTTCTGCGGCTACATTGAATACTAATACATCTTTGACTGGAACAACCTTGTTGAAATCCAATGATTTAAGTAAAGGTGGAAATTATTGGAGTTTAACTACACGTAATGATGGAACTCATGATGATGATGGTATGTATACTATAAGTTTCACTGAATCTAATGGTGTTCCTACAAATTGGACAATCACTCATAATGCTTTTAAACGTGTATCATATTTGATTAGTTGTGCAGAGGGCGCTTCTGCTCAGCCTCTTTATAATAAACGAGGAGCAGATGAGTTAAATTCTAGCTTCACAGACGAAACTAAAGAATATGTGCATTTTGATGGTAACTCTCAGTATTATGCTATAAGTAATGTTGTATATTCTCGTGAGGATTATGGAACAGAACAGAATCCACAACCAATGTATGTGGCTCAAAAAATTGATAACAGTGTTCATGTGTTACAGGGTCATGATAGTAGACCGACACATAGTAAATTATTCTTGTTAGGTAATGGGGGAGAAGAATACTCTACTGCGAACAACTATAACAAGTTATCTCCTAATGAAAATGCTATAAAATTTTCTTTAAAAGGTACTTATTTTGTGCGCATAAATCCTTCACAAGGAAATCGTGAAATAGCTATTGAAAACGATCATTATGGTATTAATGTTGAAATTCTTACGGGTACTGGTACACCTGATTATCCTGATGCAATTTCAATGGTTGGTCCTGCTATTGCAAGTACAACAACAACTGTTGGTGATAAAACTACTTGGAATTGGGCATCAACTGCAGGTGACATGACTTATGATGAAAATGATCGTTGTTATAAGTTAGTCTTGAATACAACCGATGATATGGTTGGTAAGACATTCCGCTTTGTTGGTGATCATGCTATTACACAGAACTGGTATGAGGATCAAACTACAGCTAACATTCAATATCCAACAACTCAGGAAGGATTTTCTGATGCTACAGTTGCAGATCCTAACTATGTAAATTATACTAAAAATTGTACAGAAGAAAATATAGAACATGCGAATGATATCCTTTGGAACCGCGGTGCTGGTTTATGGACTGTAAGATTCTATATTGATAAGAGTCAGACTGGCGATAATGCTGTTTTCTATTATACCATCACTGGTGCTTCTAAGATCTATATTCCTGTAACAGCTCACATGGGTAAGTTGCTTCGTACTTATACCAGTGCGGTAGATGTAGTACCTGTAGATGCTAATGTTCTGATTTATGCAGCTCAATCATATACTAAGAATAAGGAGAACAATACTGGCTCTGGTGATGAGACAGGTACAGTGAAACTCTATCGTTTGAAGTATATTCCTGCTAATCAGGGTGTCATACTGTTTGCACCTAATTCACCTGTTCCTAATAAGACACAGACAAAGATGGAACTTGTTCCTGCTTACTCTGCAACTGTTAATAGATATAGCAGTAATGCTTTTGATTATGTTGAAGGTTGGGCTGATTCTCAAGACAAGGAGAGTATTTGGGTTAATACACATAAGAATGAAACGTGGAACAACTTCTTGGTTCCTGTTTTGACAGATACTAAGATTACCCAATTCCACTATAACGAAAAGAACGAATGGACAGGACGTAATTTCTCGTTTACTCGTTATTCTCAGACAAAGACAGGAAAAAATAATGGAGTTGAAGAAGAAGATACCGCAAATCCAGATGAATCAAAACGTGATTATTTCAGCTTCTTCCGTTTTTCAGGTACTGCAAAGGCAAATTATTCTTACTTGATGTTGCCACGTACTGTTATGCAGGGTAATGGTCAGATTTTGAATCAGAATCAAGACAATGATACAAAACTCTTCGCTAAGAGTATGGTATGGTTTGAGGGAATCGATGCACCTATGGATAATGAAACTACTGGTATTTCAGAATTGAAGAATAATTCTAATACTGATGCAGATTATTATACTCTTCAGGGTGTGAAGGTTGCAAAGCCAGTTAAGGGAATCTATATCCATCAGGGTAAGAAAGTCATTGTTAAGTAACATTTAAATTGTATTTATAATGAAAAATTTATATATTAAACCTGTCACTCATGTTGTGGCTCTGACTAACGATAGTGTTCTTCAAGGACTATCGAATGAGGGGTTTGAGACATCTGATATCAATGCCAAAAGGAACAACGACTTCTCTTCTTGGGATTACGATTTCGATGAGGAGGAAGATACTGAATCTAATTTCAAGAGCAAGTCGCTCTGGGATTAAGTGAAAATTCAGATGAAATGAGTTTGAAACAAAAATATACAGAGTTTATATAACAAACTTTTATTAATCATCTTTTACTAAAGTTAGGCGAGGATTGCAGGGATGCAATCCTCGTTTTTCGTTTAGCAGGTTGTTACAGAGAGGGGATGGGGCGTGGTGTCGAGTGGAGTGATTTTAAATCTTTTTCTTCTCTATTTTGTTAAATTCCCTGTCTTCTAAAAGATTTCTTGAAAAATATTTGGAGAATTCAAATTTAAATAGTAACTTTGCAGCACTAGAATCCGCCACGCTTCCCGTAGAACAGCGTACCAGGGCGGAACTTTTTTGTTTATCAATCCCGATTTGGCTATTGATAAGCATAAGTATGCTGAGAATCTTTCCTCTTTGGATAGTTGTATTGGCTTAATGCCATTGATTCTCAAAATGAGTTATGTACTAACTTCAAAGATTTACTGTCACGGTATCCAGAAGTTGACATGAATGCCATGGGGTTCCTGCAAGGTTGGGAAAACGAACCTTTATGGAGATCGTAGTGAAGATAGTGCGGTTGTGGTCTTGATTTTTTGAAAAATAAGAATAATTCCGAAAAATATTTGGAGAATTCGAATTTAAATTGTATTTTTGCAACAACAAATCCCACCACGCCTCTCAACGATGCGTACCACGGTGGGACTTCGCTTTTTATAACCTTGCATCACAATTCTGTTAAACGTTTTAAAAGGAGATGGATATGAGACGGATAGAAGAACGATATATTAGCTTGCTTACCGATTTCGGTTTTAAGCGTATCTTTGGAACAAAGCCTAACAAGGATTTGCTCATCAATTTCTTGAATTCACTGTTTGATGGTTTTCAGGTCATTAAGGATGTGAAGTACTTGAATAGTGAGCACGTTGGTGATGTCTTTGCCGAGCGCAAGGCCATCTTTGATGTTTATTGCGAAAATGAGCATGGTGAAAAGTTCATCGTTGAAATGCAGAATGCTTATCAGAAGTACTTCAAGGATCGTTCTTTGTTCTATTCTACTTTTCCTATCCGTGAGCAGGCTCCAAAAGGGGCAGAATGGAACTTCAAACTTGAACATGTATATACAGTTGCTCTGCTGAACTTCGACTTGGAAGAAGAGGCATTTGACAAGAATGATATCAACCATGATGTAGGCTTGCTTGATAAGAAGACTTTTAAGGTTTTTAATGACAAACTTTCTTTCAAGTATGTTGAGATAGCAAAGTTCAATAAGACAGAGGAGGAGCTTGACACGCTTTATGATAAGTGGTTGTATGTGTTGAAAAACCTTTCCCGATTGGATAAGCGTCCTGCTGCCTTGAAAGAGAAAGTGTTTACTAAACTCTTTGAGGAGGCCGAGATTGCGAAGTTCACCCCAACAGAGTTGAAAGAATATGAGGATAGTTTGAAGGCTTATCGTGATGTCAAAAACTCTATAGATACGGCTTTGGAAAAGGGTCGTGAAGAAGGTATGGCGGAAGGAATGGCGAAAGGAATGGCGAAAGGTATGGAAAAAGGTCTTGCTGAAGGAATGGAAAAAGAAAAGCAATCCACAGCTTGCCGCCTTCTTTCAATGGGTCTTTCTGATGAGCAAGTATCAACAGCTACCGAACTTCCACTGGAGGAAATTCAGAAATTGAGGGAACAAGCCTGAACTTTCAGAAAAACAATATAAAAAGGATGAAAGAATATGAGGATACTTTGCAGGCTTATCGTGATGTTAAAAACTCTATAGATACATATGGAAACAGTTATGCAAATGACAGACTTGTCAGAAAGTGAGATAGAGAAACTTAGCCTCTCTTAAACCATTACTTCATGGTCTAAGAGAGGTTTTTAATTATGCAAACTTTTGAGCGGAAATCTTTGAAAGATTCTATGCAATCGATTGCGCAATCATATTTTACGTTCTGGTGCAATCGATTGCATATAAAAAAAGTGAGTTAAGTGCTTGTTTATTTTCTGTTTACACCTTTTGTTATTATATTTGCGAACAATAACTAAATATCTTAACTTAACAACACAATTTATGAGAAGGTTTACAAAGAAGCTTTGGACGGCATTGCTGTTCCTTCTGGTCTCAATGCAGTCGATGGCGACGGATGTCTTCACATCTAATCGTACAGACTTCCGAGACGAAAGTATCTATTTCATGATTACCACACGTTTCTACGATGGTGATCCTGCTAACAATGTGCTCTGCTGGGACAACCAGGAAGCGCAGAAGAGTACCAAGGACCCTTGTTGGCGAGGTGACTTCCAGGGTGTGATCGACAAGCTCGACTACATCAAGGCGTTAGGTTTCACAGCCATCTGGATTACGCCTGTCGTTCAGAACGCCTCTGGTTATGACTACCACGGCTATCATGCCATGGATTTCTCTAAGGTTGACTGCCGCTATCAGAGCGGTGACGGCAGCAAGAGTGGTGACGTGATGTTCCAGGAACTCATCGACAAGGCTCACGCTAAGGGTATCAAGATTATCCTCGATATCGTGCTCAACCACACTGGTAACTTCGGTGAGGAGAAGCTCTGCAAGATGTTCGATCGTGATACTCATCTTCGTAACCAAGCTTACATCGATGCTTGTATGATTCCTAATCCCGAAACATTAGGTAGTGACTATCCAAGTCTTTTGCCTGCGGCACAGTATCAGCGTCGTCTTGCCCTGATGAAGAATACAGATGGCAATAACCACGATATACATAACTATTGGCATCATACAGCCAACAACTGGAACTGGGACTTCCCAAGCCGTTGGATGGGTCAGATTGCTGGTGACTGTGTGGATCTCAACACAGAGAACGACTACGTGGCTAAGTATCTCGTAGATTGCTATGGACAGTTTATCAAGATGGGTGTCGATGGTTTCCGTATTGATACATCCGGCCACATCTCCCGCTTGACATTCAACAAGGAGTTCATTCCTGAATTTGTAGCTCTCGGTAAGAAGTACGAGGACAAGCGATTGAACAAGGCACCTTTCTTTATGTATGGTGAGGTTTGTACACGTATGAACGATGTAACCTATAGAGGTCAGGCCAATCTTTCTTGCTACTTCTATACCTGGAAGTCGGACGAGGCCTTGCTCAACAAATGGGATGGAAGCAAAAGTTACTGGGATAATCAGGTGATTCCTGAGGGGTCTGAGCCTGTAGGCCCACAACTGCTTTGCTTGGAGGAGACTACTTCTCCAAAGAGCAACAATGCCAAGATGCTCAATGGTGCATGGCATGAACCAGATTACTCACAGAACAGTGGATTTAGCGTCATTGACTTCCCAATGCACTACAGCTACAACACTGCCAATCAGGCTTTCAGCATGGCAAGCGGCGATGAGTGCTATAATGACGCTACTTACAATGTAGTATATGTAGATAGCCATGACTATAGTCCAGGTCCAAACGACGCAAATCGTTTCGGTGGTACAGATGCTCAGTGGGCTGAGAACCTCTCTCTCTTGTTTACCTTCCGTGGTATTCCATGTATCTACTATGGTTCTGAGGTAGGTTTCCGTCGTGGTGTTGTAATTGATAAAGGTCCTAATGGTCCTCTTTCTAACACTGGTCGTGCTTACTTCGGTGGTTATATCACAGGTGATGTAGAAGCATCAGACTTCGGTGAATATCAAGCTTCAGGTAACGTGGCAGCTACTTTGAATCACGATGTGGCTCAGCACCTCATCCGTCTGAACAAGATTCGTCAGGCTGTTCCTGCTCTCCGCAAGGGTCAGTGGACTACAGATGGTTGTACTGCCAATGGTGGTATCGCTTTCAAGCGTGCTTATAAGGAAAGTTATGCACTCGTAGCCCTCAATGGTGGTGCTACTTTCACAGATTGCCCAGCTGGTACTTATACAGACTTGGTAACAGGTAAGACTTACACAGGTCCTACTATCACTGTTGATGCTCCTAAAAATCAGGGTCAGGTTCGAGTTCTCGTGAAAGACTGGACTGGTGGCAAGCTCATTGATGATGGTGCTTTCATCTACGCTTCTGCAGCCCAGCACCAGGGTGATCAGACTTATGACGGTCAGGAAGAGGCTGGTACGACTTGGATTGAGGAGGCTCCTATTCAGCCTGCAAGCGTTAGTCTTTCTCCTGCTGGAGGCTCTTTCCGTACCAACACGGTAACAGTTACCGCTACACTCTCAGAAGACGCAGTGTCTGGTTGGTACCAGATAGAGGGACAGGACAAGGTAGATTTGACCCCTGGTAAGCCTGTTACCTTCACTATCGGTGAAGACATGGACTTCAAGCAGACCAAGACTGTGACTTGGAGCGCTACAAGCTCTGAAGGCAAGGAGAAGACAGGTAAGGTTACTTATACCAAGGTAGATCCTAATGCTTCTATTACGGTAACAGTAAAGGCAGAAAAAGCTCCTTACATCCACGCTTGGATAACTGGCGGCAAAAACTTGACTGGTGCATGGCCTGGTAAGGTAATGAAAGGTCCTGAGGAGATTGATGGTGCTAAATACTGGTCTTACTCTTTCGATGGCGTAGATAACTTCAATGTCATCTTGAATAATGGTAGCGGTGCTCAGTCTGGTGAAATCTCAGGTATTACAGGTGATATCTACTTGGAGTATGACGGTGGTACAAGTGCCAAAAAGATTGACGCTCCTGTCAACACAGCAGCCAAGGTTACTTTGAGTCCTAATGGTGGTGACTTCCAGAATACAGTCACCGTAACTGCTACATTGAGCAACAATGCCAAGAGCGGTTGGTATAAGATCGGTAATGGTGAGCAGGTAAATCTTACTCCTGGTAAGGCTGCTTCCTTCACTCTCGGTGCTGATATGCAGGAAGGCGAGAGCCAGACTGTAACTTGGAGCGCAACCAATGCAGAAGGTGTAACCAAGACTGGTTCTGCTACCTTCAACAAGAAGAAGGAAGTAGTTATTCCTACTCCAACAGGTATCTATGCTTACTTCCTCGCTCCTGCTAACTGGAATGACATCCACGTATGGGCTTGGAATGATACAGACAACTTTACTGGTGGTAACTGGCCAGGTGTAGCATGTACCAAGACCGGTGTGAAGAAGAATGGTTTGGATGTCTGGATGTGGAAGTATGATGGCGATTTGACAAGTACTCCTACCAAAATCATCTTCAATAACAATGGTAATGGTGAAAACCAGACTGGTGATTTCGAATTCGTAAACGGTGCAGTTTATAACCGTGACGGTAAGACCAATGAGTCTGTCTCAACAGGTATCAACCAGGTAGGTAGCAAGAAGGCTCCTGCTAAGTTGAAGATTTACTCTATCAATGGTCAGAAGGTAGCTGAGGTAGGTAGCATGGCAGATGCTGAGTACATCCTCGCTCCAGGTGTCTATGTTTGCGGTGGCAAGAAGTATGTCATCAAGTAAGCATTGCACACTCTCTTTAAATACTTAAGGATATACGTTCTCTCTCTGTGAGATACTAATATATCAATATTTAATTAATCAAAGTAATAAGTTTTCCGGTCGGGCTCTTTGGTAGAGCTTGACCGGTTTTTTTGTGTCGTTTGTTTTCCTCCTCTGAATTGTTTTTCGTCAAATTCATCGAAATCCGCACGATTTGTGATAAAAAAGATAAATCTTTTCGTCATTTACAATATCTTTTGTATCTTTGCACCAAACAAATAGAAAACAAAGATGAAAATAGGTGATAAAGTAAGATTCCTGAGTGAAGTGGGAGGCGGTAAGATCTCCGGCTTCCAGGGTAAAGATATCGTGATGGTGATGGACGAGGATGGCTTCGAGATTCCTACTTCCATCCACGACGTGGTAGTGGTGGAGCAGGACGACTATGCCATGGGTAAGATGATTTCTGCCAAGATGGATGCCAAGCAGGCTGCTGAGGAACGTGCCAACACGGAACTGAAGAATGACAGTCGAAGTATCAAATCTATCCTCAACCAGCATGATGTGGAGGTGGATATGAATGTGGACGAGTATGATGCTGCCGACCGTGAGATTACCTTCCAGGCGCCAGCCCGTGAGCGTGACGGCGGCAACAAGCTCAGCGCTTATCTCGCTTTCGTCCCGGTGGATATCAAGGAAATCACGAATACCCGTTTCGAGACTTACTTCGTCAACGACAGCAACTATTTTATCCAATACACCTATCTCGTGGCTGAGGGTAATGCCTGGACACTGAAGGGATGTGGAGAGGTAGAGCCTAACACGAAGCTCTTCATCGAGGAATTCGGTCGTGACGTGCTTAATGAGATGGGACATATCGCCATCCAGATGGTGGCCTACAAGAAGGATAAGCCTTTCCTCCTCAAGCCTGCTACCGACGTGCAGTTCCGCCTGGATCCTGTGAAGTTCTACAAGCTGCATCTCTTCGAGGAGAATGATTTCTTCGAGACTCCTGCCTTGCTCTTCACCATCGTGGAGAATGATGAGGTGGCAAGACCTTTGGTCATCGACTCTAAGAGACTGAAGGAGCAGATGTATAAGGACGAGAAGATCGTCGCCAACGAGAGCAAGAAGAAGCAGAAGAAGGACGATGGCACGGTGGTTATCGATCTACATGCCGACGAGGTGCTGGAGACGACTGCAGGCATGAACTCCGCCGACATCCTGCATTATCAGATGGATGTGTTCAAGAAGACGATGGCGGAGTACAAGAATAAGAAAGGACAGAAGATCATCTTCATCCATGGCAAGGGTGAGGGCGTGCTCCGTCAGGCAATCGTGCATGAGTTGAACTACCGCTATAAGTCCTGCTCTTATCAGGACGCTTCCTTCCAGGAGTATGGTTATGGAGCAACTCAGGTTACGATTAAGTGAAGAACGAAGAGTGAAGAATTATGAATATGAAATATGGCTTTATGAAGGTGGCAAGTGCAATCCCAGCAGTACGTGTGGGAGATGTCATTTTCAATACTCAGAAGATAGAAGAACAGATTATCTTGGCTGAGGGCAAGGGTGTGGAGGTGATTACTTTCCCTGAACTTTCGCTCACGGGATATACCTGTCAGGACCTTTTCCGCCAGCAAATCCTGTTGGAGGCAACGGAACAGAGCGTGATGATGCTGCTCGATTTCACCCGCAAACTCGATATCATCGCCATCGTGGGCGCTCCTGTCGTGGCTGGCGATCTGTTGCTCAACTGTGCAATCGTCATTCAGCAGGGACAGATATTGGGCATCGTGCCGAAAACTTACCTGCCTAACTACAGTGAGTTCTATGAGAAGCGATGGTTTGCATCGGCTCAGGACCTCCGTGAACAGGAAATCCGTTTAGCCGGACATAAGGTGAAACTGACTCCTGACGTGCAGCTCTTCCGTACCTTCGACGGATTCCAGTTTGGTGTGGAAATCTGTGAGGACGTTTGGGCTCCTGCGCCTCCAAGCAACAAGTTGGCTTTGGCGGGTGCTGACATCATCTTCAACCTCTCGGCTACAGATGAGCTGATAGGCAAGAACAGTTATCTGAAGAGTCTGCTCTCCCAGCAGAGTGCCCGCACGATAACAGGCTATGTTTACAGTTCCTGCGGATTTGGTGAGAGCACCCAGGATGTGGTCTATGGAGGCAATGCCCTGATCTATGAAAACGGTGCACTTTTAGGTGAAAGTGAACGTTTCAGTTTAGAGGACCAAATGGTTGTGGCTCAGATAGATGTGGAGAAGCTCCGTTCTGAGCGCCGCACCAATTCTACCTACGTGAATGCCCAGCGAAATATCAAATATTCCGTGCTCAATAAGCAGTTTGGTATCTCCGTGATAGATATACATCCTGCCGAGAATGTCCGTGATTTTGTATTGGAGCGAGAGGTGAATCCGCATCCTTTTATCCCAGCTACTGCCGACATGAAGGCTTCCTGCGAGGAGATCTTCAATATCCAGGTGATGGGTTTGGCGAAGCGCATCGTACATACCCATGCCAAGACCGTGGTAGTGGGCATCAGCGGAGGACTCGACTCTACGTTGGCTTTGTTGGTTTGCGTGAAAACATTCGATAAATTGGGCATGAACCGCAAGGGCATCATCGGTGTCACCATGCCGGGATTCGGAACCACCGACCGCACCTACAACAATGCCATCACGCTGATGGAGAGCCTCGGCATCACCATCCGTGAAATCAGCATCGCCAAGGCGGTAACCCAGCATTTCGAGGACATCGGCCATGATATGGAGGTGCATGATGTGACCTATGAAAATTCGCAGGCGCGCGAGCGTACACAGATACTGATGGATCTCGCCAACCAGTGTGGCGGTATGGTAATCGGTACGGGTGACCTCTCTGAGTTGGCGCTCGGTTGGGCTACCTATAATGGCGACCACATGAGTATGTATGGCGTGAATGCCAGCATCCCTAAGACCTTGATTCGCCACCTGGTGAACTACGTGGCAGAGAGTGGGGTGGACGAGCAGAGCCGCATCACTTTGCAGGATATCATCGACACACCTATCAGTCCGGAGCTGATACCAGCCGACGAAAACGGCAATATCAAGCAGAAAACGGAAGACCTGGTGGGACCATACGAGTTGCACGATTTCTTCCTCTATTACTTCCTTCGCTTCGGCTTCCGTCCTTCCAAAATCTATCTTTTGGCAAAGAAAGCCTTCCTTGAATCACAAGGTGAACGAGTGAAGATAAGTGATAATGACCCAGATAGTTATGATGAAGAAACCATCAAGAAATGGCTCAAGACATTCGTGCGTCGTTTCTTCAATCAGCAGTTCAAGCGCAGTTGCTTGCCTGATGGTCCGAAAGTGGGTAGCGTGAGTCTGAGTCCTCGTGGTGACTGGCGAATGCCTTCGGATGCCACTTCTACCATCTGGTTGCAGGAAGCAGAAAGCCTGTAGTCTCGGTTGGAAATGGTTCCTGGTGTAAAGTCTGTCGTCCTGTTGCAAACCTGTTCTCGGTGTAAAACCTGTTAAAAAAATAGCCAGTGCAGCATACTTTGCGAGATATTTTCTTATATTTGCAGAATCAAACAGAATTATGATAAGAAACTGAGCGATGACGCAAAGAGAAGATAAACAAAGAGCGAGAACGAGTAGAGAGGAATTAGGAAAATTCTTCTATAACTTAGCGACCATGACCTTTGGTACGACAGTGCTGGGAAGTGGTATGGCGATGGTGACGGGTGCAGATAGTATTCAAAGGCTTATATGTATGTTTGCAGGAGGCTTTTTTGGAACGATAGCATTAGCATATATTGCGTTTAGAATAATAAATAAAAAATGATAATTATGAAACAGTTGGATTTTGTAACAGGAATGACCATGATTTTTGGTATTATTGCATTAGTTGCGATAGCCATTAATATTTGGCTTTCTACCAAATGGGGCAAGAAATGGCTCAATAGTCTGGACTGATTTCCAACCCCAAAATCGTTTTAGATTTTAGCATTTGGGCTGATGGTTTCCGCTGCCAGCCCTACATGATATTGTTTCCCGATTTAAGCATCAAGAGCGATTCTGATGTTTAAATCGGGATTTTTAATGGAAAAATTATAGAAATTTAAAAGCGATTATTCGGTGGAAAGATATTTTTTTCGTAACTTTGCGCCCAAAAGTAAAAATAATAATAAATATACAGATAATATGGCTAAGAAATTTGCCGAGCACAA
>ENA-OOQP01000792-OOQP01000792.1-human-gut-metagenome-genome-assembly--contig:-NODE-792-length-13632-cov-2.016057_pt1 | contig 13632 bp, 8 predicted proteins | sample MGYA00241266_ERZ501171 | MGnify/ENA primary metagenome ERZ501171 (study PRJEB25962, sample SAMEA2042501) | human gut metagenome | biome: human gut; feature: human-associated habitat; material: faeces...
CCCCCCCCCAGCCATAAATGGTAAATACAAGCACTTATTTTCTTCATCTATATAAAATGTTTTAGCAAGTGACTTCGTAATATCAATATTTTTAAAAGTAAATCCTCGTGCAAGCATCTCAAGTGCAACAGCTAAAGTATCTCCAACTGCTTGTTCTTTTGCACTAGCTCCAAAACCTTTTTCTTTTATTTCAATAAGTCTACGTTTTATTCCATCATAACCTTTAAGCATTGCATTAACATCAAAATCACTTCTTCTTATACTAAAGAATGCAGAATAATAATAAAGTGGATAATAAACTTTAAACCAAGCAACCCTATAAGCCATCATTACATATGCACAAGCATGAGCCTTCGGGAACATATACTCAATTTTTCTACAACACTCAATAAACCACTCAGGTACACTAAATTCTCTCATATAAGCTACATGTTCAAGCCATGTATCAGGTTCTTTCTTAGCTTTTCCTTTACGAACAAACTCAGATATTTTAAAAGCTCGAGATGGATCCAACCCATAATTAATTAAACTAACCATGATATCATCACGACAGCCAACAACTTGATCAAATGATGCAACATTATTAACAATTAAATCACGCACATTACCTTGCCATACATTGGTACCGTGAGAAAGCCCTGCAATCTTAACTAAATCTGCAAAATGAGTTGGTTTAATCTCCAAAAGCATATTAATAGCAAAGTTTGTACCAAATTCTGGGATACCTAAAGTACCAGTTTTACACAAAATTTGTTCTTCCGTTACTCCAAGTGCCTTCGGTGATGTAAATAAACTAATAATATTTTTATCATCAAAAGGTATTTCATTTTTGATATCAATACCTGTAGTATCTCCTAGATATCTAAGCATTGTTGGGTCATCGTGTCCAAGTATATCAAGCTTTAAAACATTATCATGAATTGCGTGGAAATCAAAGTGTGTTGTGTACCATGTACTATCTGGTTCATCCGCAGGATATTGATATGGTGTAAAATCAAATACATCCATATACTGAGGAATAACAATAATACCACCGGGATGTTGACCTGTTGTTCTTTTTACTCCCGTACATCCAATAGAAATTCGTTCTATTTCTGTGTTATTTAAAATAATACCTTTATCTTCACAATAAGCTTTTACATAACCAAATGCAGTTTTTTCAGCAACAGTTGAAATAGTACCAGCACGATAAGCATGGTCTTCACCAAATAATACTTTAACATGGTTGTGGGCATCAGCTTGATTATCCCCCGAAAAGTTAAGGTCAATATCTGGAACTTTTTCGGCTTTAAATCCTAAGAATGTCGCAAATGGCATATCTTGCCCTTCTTTTTTTAGTTTTGTGCCACATTCACAAGTTCTATCAGGCATATCATATCCAGATGGATAAAGATTTGCTAGACTTTCACCAGCCTCATTTTCAAAATAAGATTTTTTACATTTCGGACATACATAATGTGGTGGAAGTCCATTAACTTCAGTTATTCCCATCATTGTTGCAACTAAACTTGAACCAACTGAACCACGTGAACCCACAAAATAACCATCTTCATTTGATTTTTTAACTAATTTTTCAGCAATTAGATAAATAACGTCGTATCCACCACCAATAATACCAGCAAGTTCAGCTTCAAGTCTTTCCTCAATATTTTTAGGAAGTGGGTCACCATATATTTCATGGGCTTTATTATAAACCATTTCTTTAGTTACTTCAGCACTATTTTCCAAAACTGGGGTATATAATTTATCTCTAATAATTTGTAAATGTTCAACCATATCAGCAACTTTATTAGTATTGGTAACAACTATTTCTTTTGCTAAATCATCACCTAAGAATGCAAACGCATCAAGCATTTCCTCGGTAGTCATAAAATACATATTTGGTAACTCTAATCCTTCTCTATTTAAAGGATGGATTTTACCATTAGTTTTTTGGTGAACAATAACCTTACGATAGATTAAATCTTCTGGTCTTAGATTATGAACATCCCCGGTAGCACATACAAGTTTACCCATTGACTTTGCAGTTTTAACCAGTCTTGAAACATAGCCATTATATTCCATAATATTGTGAAACTTTTTATCTTCGCCGATTAAATGAGTACATGCAGAAGCTGGTTGAACCTCAATATAATCATAAAAGTTCATTAAGTCTTTTAAGTCTTCATCACTCATTCCATAACCTTTATCAAAGACTTCACCATTAACACAACCACTACCAACAATTAAACCTTCACGCAAATTAATTAAATCTGTTCTTGGTATTTTGGCATCTTTTCCTTTATATAAGTACTTTGTATTAGCTAAACTTATTATTTTAAATAGATTTTTTAACCCCACAGGATTTTTAGCTATAACAGTTAAATGAAAAGGTCTTGCAAACTTAATAGCATTTTCTTTATCTGCTAATGTTTCTAAATCGATAGTTGTTTTAATATTTTGACTTTTTAATTCATTTAGCATTTTATAAAAACATTTACTTGTTCCTTCACAGTCATAATCTGCTCTATGATGTTTATCTTCATCCCATTCAACTTCTAAGTTTTTAACTAAAGTAGAAAGTTTATGGTTTCTCCATGTTGGATACATATTTCTAGCAAGTCCCATTGTATCTACAACAGTATTATTAAACTCACCTAGATTATATTTTTTACAAGCACTTGTTACAAAAGAAATATCAAATTGAGCATTGTGAGCAACTAAAGGTAAATCTCCACAAAACTCTAAGAATCTCTTAGTTACATTTTCTTCACTATCTTTACCTACCAACATTTCATCAGTGATATTAGTTAGTTCTGTAATAATCTTAGGTAAAGGGGTTGGACAAGCAATAAGTTCATCAAATCTATCAATAATGACATCATTTTTTACTTTAACAGCCCCGATTTCTATCATTTGGTCAATTCCACTATTTAAACCAGTTGTTTCAGTATCATATACAACATATTCTTGGTCAAATAAAGGATATTCCTTATTTTTAAATACAATATTAGATTCAACATCTACAACATTAAGTTCAGCTCCATACAAAGCTTTAAATTTATCAACATCTTCTTTTCCTTTATTCATCTTTTGTAAAGCATTAAATATATCCGGATAAGCTTGCAGAGAATTATGATCTGTTACAGCAACAGCTTTATGACCTAGTTTCATAGCAAATTTAGCAAGTGTTGCAGTTGGAACAACTCCATCCATCATACTCATCATAGTGTGAGCATGAAGTTCTACTCTTTTTTCTTCACATTCATCTTTAACACTTACATCTTTTGATGGAATAATTTCAATGTTTCTAGCATTAATAACCATTTGATGTAAATATTCATCCATTTCCATAGACCCGTGAATTCTATACCATGAACCAACATTTAATTTTTTATTTAAATGAGTAAATTCTTCTTCATTAAATCTAACTATTTTTAATGGATAACTATCTGTTTTATCACTTACTTTTAAATTCATGATAAATACTGTACCTTTTTTACCTTGTCTTTCACTAACTTCTTTAGCAAAAATATAAACTTCTACAATAATATTTTTTACTTCACCTAAAATATTATTAAGTTTTATAACATCTCCATCTTTATGTACTCCCATTATAACTGGACTTTCTTCCTCTTTTTTAGATGAAACACTTAATTTTTCTTGTTCTATTTCTTCTTGTAAACTCTTTCTTTCATCTTCACTAATACTTACTTCTATATTAAAATTACCTAAGCCATATCTTTCTAGCTTTTGTAATATATCTTTTGATTCATGTAATAAATCACTCTTTTCAAAATCATTTAAAACATGAAAATATATCGTACTATTTAATACTTCAATATTACTTTTTTTAATACTTATTAAAGATGGTCTTTTTATTATAATATCATCAATTAAATAATTTAAATAATTTATTACATCATTATTATCTATATTATCATAACTTATATTTACTTCAACACTTTTTTCTCCATTTATACCATTCATAGCACACAAAAATAATCTATTGACACTACCAACTGGTAAAACATCCTTATTTTTTAAATACACTAAAAATTTATTCTCACCTTTTTTTAAAACTACTCTATCTAATATACAATCATTAAAATTTTCATCACTAAAAGAAATACTTTTAAAAAATCTACTTACTTCTTCATTCATTTTTAAACCACCTTACTTATATTATTTACTATTACACTTACTTTGTCAAATCTTTTTGATACTAATCCTGTTACTTCAACTAAATCATGTTCATATAAATCTTTTATTACATCAATATTTTTAGGAAATACCGTAAAATTACCTTTACTTACTTCATCACTAGCACTAAAAAAGGCCATATCTTCATTCTTCTTTGTTTTAATCATCTTTATTCTTTCTATTAACACGACACATTTAATAGTTTTAAATAAATATTTTTCTAAATTATCTAACTTAACAACATTTTTATACTTACTTGATGGATGATTACTGATAAAATACCCAAATAAATCATACTCCATTTCTCTAAGTTCATTATCACTATATTCACTTACTTCAACTAATAATGGCTTTTCTATTAAACTACTTCCATCACTTAAATTAACATAGTTAAATATTACATCAATATTTTCTATTAATGTATGTCTATTTACATTAAAACTATCAAACACACCACTTTTAACTAGTATTTTAAATATATCTTCATTTATAAAATCTTTTGTAATATTCAAAAATTCAAATACATCACTATATCCATTACCACGGGCACCAGCTATTTTAGTTGCTATATCTTTACTAATACCTTTTATATCACTAAAAGGCATAATCAAGGTGTTTTCACTAACAAAATACTTATCCTTACTTATATTTATATCTGGTTTTAATATTTTAAAGCCTTTATTTTTCAGAAAATTTACTAAACTATTTATCTTATCACTATCTTTATTATTAATCATTTCTATAATAAAATATTCGGGATATTTAACCTTTAAATAAGCCATTTCATACGCAATGTGAGCATAAGCAACAGAATGAGATTTATTAAAGCCGAAACTCGCAAATTTATTTATAAAACTATATATTTTTCTAGCAACAACCTCATTATAACCATTATTCTTTGCTTTATTTATAAACTTTTCTTCTTCACTTTTTATAACATTTTCTTTCTTTTTAGATATAGCTCTTCTTACTAAGTCAGCTTCTGCAAGAGTATAACCTCCTACTAACCTTAATATAGCCATAATTTGTTCTTGATATAAAATAATTCCATATGTACTTTTTAAAATACCTTCTAGAGTTTCATCAATATAATCTACTTTTTCTTGATGATTTTTTCTTCTAATAAAACTTTTTGCCATATCCAAAGTTCCAGGTCTTCCTAAAGCTAAAAGAGCTACCAAATCATTAAAACAAGTAGGTTTTAAATTCATTGTTAAACTTTTTAATAATGGTGTTTCAAATTGAAATATTCCGTCTGTTTTACCACTAGAAAATAGTTTATAAACGTCATTATCTTCTAAAGAAATATTTTTTAATTTATTAGGCCCTATTTTCTCTAAAATATTAGCTATAGTACTTAAGTTTTTAACTGCTAAAAAATCCATTTTTAAAAGACCAATTGCTTCTAAAAATTCCATTGTAGAACCAGTTACTAAAGTATTGTTATCATAATGTACTGGTATTAAATCATCTAAATCTTCACTACAAATAATAACTCCAGCAGCATGAGTTGAAGTATTTTTCTTTAAACCTTCTAGATGTATAGCAACAATATATAATTCTTTTATTTCTTTGTAATTATTAATAAATTTTTTTATGTTTTCATTATTTAGATTATCTTTTAAACTAACATTACCATTTATATTCTTAATAAAATTATCTAATAAATTATTGCTAATATTAAATATTTTACCTAGTTCCCTTAAAACTAATTTACTTTTTAAGGTTGTAAAAGTTAATCCTAAAGCAACCCTATTAAAACCATATTTTTTCCTTACATAACCTATTACTTCTTCTCTTTTATAAGCATCAAAATCTATATCTATATCTGGCATCGTAACACGTTCAGGATTTAGAAATCTTTCAAACATTAAGCCAAATTTAAGTGGATCAATTTCAGTTATGCCAATAGAATAACTAACTAAAGAACCTGCTGCAGAACCTCTTCCTGGGCCCACTAAAATATTATTCTTTTTAGCATATAAAACATAATCATAAACTATTAAAAAATAATCTACAAAACCCATTTTGTTTATAACATCAAGTTCATATTTTAATCTATCAGCATATATTTTATTTACATTTCCATTTAATCTTTTACTTAATCCTTTTATACATAAATTCTTAAGTACTTCATACGAATTATCACTATACTTGGGAATATATCTCTTATTTAAAGGTATTTCTATATCAATCATATCTATTACTTCATTAAGTAAACCAGTATCTAAGACTTCAGCATTAAAAAAACAATCAGTATTTAATTCTACATTATCTTTTCTTAATTTATCTAGGTATTTTAAATAATTTACATCTTCTTTTTTTATAACCCTTAAATCATTTATATATAAAACATTTTTAGTTAAAACTAAACTATTTATTTTTTCATATGTATTTTTATAACTAATATATAATTTATTTACTCCACTTAACTTAGGAAATAATTCTTTACTTTCATATGGTATTACAACTAAAATGTTTTCTTCATATTTTAAAATATCATCTATTTTTAGTTCATTTTTTTCTTTTTTAGTATGTATCTTAAGTAAATTCTTAAAGCCATCATAATTTATAGCATATAGATAAATATCTAAGTTATCTAATTTAACATTTAAACCAATAATTGGTTTGATATTATTCTTCTTACAACTAAAATAAAAATCTAATACTCCATATAAGTTTTCATCACAAATACCACAAGCAGTAATGTTTTTTTCACGTAAAAAACTAATTAAGTCAGGTATCTTAATTAAGCTTTTTAATAATGTATAATCTGTTGTTACTTTTAGTGGTATATGCATAATCTACTCCCTAGTAATTATTTTATCACAAACTAAAATCAAATTAAAGAAAAAAGATAACATTTTTTCAAACGTTATCTTCATGTATAAATGTTATTATAGAAACTGATAGAAATGTCAAAGTTAAAACCTTATATCTCATATAGAATAAATTTTATTGGTATTCTAATATATTTGGTTTAATTTATGGCTCGATGAAATAGTGTTAAATCAATTTTTAATAATGACATAACTTTTACTTTTCCTTTATTTTTATACACTTTATGTGTAACAATTCTTTCACTTTTATAACAACTAATATTTCTTGAATAATCAGCACCAATAAGAGTTAAAAGTAGTACTGCAGCACAAGCCAAAGTGTACATTGTTTTAAAAGCTTTTTCACTAGCATTGTAAACTGCTTCTAAAAATAATCCATTTGATTTTTAAAAACACATTCAATGGAACCAAAACGATGTGAATAATTTTGAATTGCATGTTCAACATCTTTGTTTGTAACTATTATCCAAGGTTCCTTCGTATTTTCATATTTACTAATTACTATATTTGTTTTATATTTTGAATCATATAGTTCAATTTCTTTATGAATTATTGCATGATATTTGTGGGATGATAAATCATAAAGCCATTTCCATAGTTTGTGTTTTTCTTTTTTATCATAAATGAAAATTTTAATATTTCTTTTAAGTCTTATACAATAAGTGTGTCCAAGTTTTTCAATTTCTTTTAATATTTTTTCAGAATTGAACTAACGATCAGCTAAGAAAATTAATTCATATTCTTCATCAAACATAGCAGAAACCTCACGAATTCCTTGAATAATTAGTGATTCATTAAAAGTTATAGTTCCACCTTTTTCAAGTGATTCTTCTTTGTTTAAATATTCTTGTTTGAAAGCTCTGAACCAAATAGGAATTCCTTGATTTCCAATTCTCATTGTGAACATAAGAACAATGTAATTATCATGAGAAAACATATGGTCAAAAGATATAAGAATTCTTTTATTTTTATGTTTCTTTTTATAAGTTGTAATAACTTTTATAATTAATTCTTTATAAAAGATTTCTGGGCAAAATAATTCATTATTAAAAAATCTTTGAATTCTTCTTTTCACAGAATCTAATTGAACTAGTGAAAAATCATCTTTTAAAACTTTAGCTATATCAGTGGTTACCACTGATTCAGCAGAAATCATACCAAAAAGAATTTCTGGTATGATATTCAACTGTGTTTTTCGTAAACTTATTACATTTTTTTAAGATATTCTCTGATTTTATTTGCAATTTCGCTTTATGTATTATATAATTTATTCATGGCAACTCCTTTTTATTTTTTTGTATATTATTATTTTAACATTAGAGTTACCATTTTAAAAGGTATTTTAACGAATTTGATATAGACTTGATAGTTTATATCATTTTTATTGGTTTTAAAAAACTGTTCGTAGGTAAGCATAGTTGATATACTTTCTTTTTATAATTTTTTTCTAAAATCATAGACAAGTAATTAATAATTTGATAAAATAAAGTAGTACGAAAAAGTTGTATAGAATGGAAGTGCTCGTTATGGCTAAAATTATATCACTTGTTAATCAAAAGGGTGGAGTTGGTAAAACTACCACTAGTATAAACTTGAGTGCTGCATTAGGAAAAATGGGTAAACGTGTACTATTAATTGATATGGACCCACAAAGTAATGCCACTACTGGGCTAGGTTTAAATAGTAATGATTTTAAGAATGATATATATGAACTTATTACTGGAAAATGTGAAGTAAAGAAAGCTATTAAGAAGACTAAATTTCATAATTTAAGTATTATACCATCAACAATTAATTTAGCTGGTGTAGATGTAGAATTTGTTAAGAGAATGCTTGAAGATAAAGAATTTAGTCAAAATATGCAATTAAAATTAAAATTAGATGAAATTAAAGATAATTATGATTACATAATAATTGATTGTCAACCATCTTTAGGTCTTGGAACTATGAATGCATTAGTTGCTAGTGATAGTGTAATAATACCTGTTCAATGTGAATTTTTTGCTTTGGAAGGAATTACACAATTATTAAATAGTATAATAATGGTTCAAGGAAGTATGAATCCTGGGTTAAGAATTGAAGGAGTTCTTTTAACCATGTTAGATGGTAGAACAAATATAGGGCTTGAAGTAATTGAAGAAATAAGAAAATACTTTAAAGATAAAGTATTTAATACAATAATACCTAGATTAGTAAGATTAGTAGAAGCACCTAGTCATGGAAAACCTATCAATGAATATGATCCATTAAGTAGAGCTACGGAAGCTTATGCTAATTTAGCAAAGGAAGTGGTAAGTAGAGATGGAAACTAAGAAAAAAGCACTAGGTAAAGGACTAGAACAATTATTTTCTAATAATGTAATAGACTTTGATAATTTTGAAGATACTGTTATTGAAGAAAATAAAAAGGACGTAACTGAAATAAGTTTGGATGAAATAAGAAGTAATCCATATCAACCAAGAAAGACATTTGATACTGCTAGTTTAAATGAACTTGCTAAAAGTATTGAAGAATATGGGGTAGTTCAACCAATTATTGTTAAGAAAAGTATTAAAGGTTATGAACTTATAGCTGGGGAAAGAAGAACAAAAGCTGCTAAAATTGCTGGTTTAAAAGTTATACCTGCGATTATTAAAGATTTTGATGATCAACAAATGATGGAAATTGCTTTGATTGAAAATATTCAAAGAGAAGATTTAAATCCAATTGATGAAGCAAGTAGTATTAGTAATATAATTAAACTTCGTGGATATACTCAAGAAGAATTTGCAAGTAAGTTTGGTAAGAGTAGGACATATGTAACTAATATGTTAGGTTTATTAAAACTACCTGATGAAGTAAAGAAAATGGTTGAAAAAAATAGTTTAAGTATGTCTCATGCTAGAGTTTTAAGTAAGATGGATGATGATGAAAAAGTTATTGATTTAGCTAAAAGAATTATTACTGATGGAATGAGTGTTAGAGACTTAGAAAGAGTTAGTCAAGATGTAAAAGAAGAAAATATTATTAAGAGTAGTTCTAGAAGTAATAAAGGATATGACCATAAATATAGAATGTATGAAAATATAATTATGGATAGTTTAAATACTAAGGTTAGAGTTAGTAAGAAAAAGATTGAGATATATTTTGATGGGGTAAGTGAATTAGAAGAGATACTTTCGAAAATGAATGTTAAAGTTGAGGAAGAATAATGAATAAAGATTTTAATTTAAATGATGAAGTTATCATGAAGAAACAACATGCTTGTGGTACTAATTTATGGATTATTACAAGAAATGGTGCAGATGTTAAAATTAAATGTAAAAATTGTGGTAGAGAAATCATGATGGATAGATTAGAATTTATGAAAAAATTAAAAAAGGTGATTGTAAATGAAAAAACTTCGAACTAAAGAGAAAATCGGACTACATCCAGTAATGATGCTTTTAGTCTTAAGTTTTGCAACAATTATTATTAGTGGATTATTAAGACTATTTAATGTTCAATCAACATTTAATCAAATATCAAGTGTTACTGGAGATTTTCAAGTTACTACAGAAGCTGTAAATTCTTTATTTAGTTTAAGAGGACTTAAATATATATTTACTAGTACTGTTAGTAATTTTGCTAACTTTTCAGTTCTTACACATTTAATTATTATACTTTTAGGTATTGGTATAATGGTTAAGAGTGGATTTTTAAAAACCATTATTACATTAATGACTAAAAAAGCTAAGAAAACAACTGTTACCTTTGTGTTAGTGTTAATTTCGATACTTGCAAGTTTAGTTGGAGATTTATCTTATATTATATTAGTTCCTTTAGGAGCATTATTATTTTTGTATGGTAAAAGAAATCCAATGATTGGAATTATAACAACATTTGCAAGTCTTACTTGTGGTAGTGCTTTAAGTTTATTTTTAACTAGTTATGATTCTAGTTTAATAAGTATTACTTTAGATAATGTTCATGTTATTAATAGTGGTTATACTATATCAAGTTGGGGATTTTTATTTTCTAATATTATATTAATTATTATACTTGCTTTTGCTATTACAAATGTAACAGAAAATTATTTAGTTAAAAAATTACCTAAGTATGAATTTTCTGAAGAAGAAGTTGAAGAAGAATTAGTGTTAACAAGAAAACAAATGAGAGGTTTATTATTTTCATTGTTTGCTGGTTTATTTTATATGTTAATATTTATTTATAATATTATTCCAGGACTTCCTTTTTCAGGTAATTTACTTGATTATAGTCAAAGTTTATATATTGATAAATTGTTTAGTTATAATTCATTTTTTAGTAATGGATTTGTGTTTGTTGTAGCAGTGTTCTTTGTAATATTAGGACTTGCTTATGGAATTGGTGCTAAAACAATAAAGAATAATAAAGAATTTGTTGATGCTTTAGGGCATTCATTAAATGGTGTTGGTAAAATACTTGTTATGATATTTGCAGCGTCAACATTTATAAATATATTTAAACAATCAAATATTGGTAATGTTGTAGCTGGAGCTTTAACAAATATTATGCAAAATAGTGAATTTGCTGGGCTTCCTTTGATATTAGTTTTATTTATATTTGCAGGTGTTATTGCCTTATTTCAACCAACAATATTATTTAGTTATAATATTGCTAGTGGAGTAATTATTAAATTCATGAATGCAGGTATTTCTCCGGAATTTACACAACTTGTGTTTAGACTTGGAAGTAGTGTTACATTAGGTCTTACACCAGTGTTTGCATATTTTGTTGTTTATCTTGCATATTTAGAAAATTATAATCAAAGTAATAAACCAATAACTATTGGGGAAGCTATAAAATATCAATTGCCATATGCTGCAGTTACATGTATAGTTTATTTATTATTTATAATTGTATGGTATTTAGTTAAGTTTCCAATAGGAATTGGAGCTGGCGTAGGATTGGGGGCATAAAAATGAGTTTAAAAGCAGGAATTGTGGGATTACCTAATGTTGGTAAATCAACTTTGTTTAATGCAATTACAAAACAAAATATATTAGCGGCGAATTATCCATTTGCTACGATAGAACCAAATGTTGGTATTGTATTTGTTCCAGATAAGAGAGTGGATTATTTAGCTAATATGTATAAACCCAAAAGTGTTGTACCAACAACTTTTGAGTTTACTGATATTGCAGGACTAGTAAGCGGTGCATCCCGAGGTGAAGGTCTCGGCAATAAATTTCTATCGCATATAAGGGAATGTGATGCAATATGTGAAGTAGTAAGGTGTTTTAATGATCCTAATGTTACTCATGTAACTGGTAAAGTTGATCCAATAAGTGATATTGAAGTAATAAATATTGAGTTAGTACTTGCTGATTTAGAAGTAATAAATAATAGAATTGAAAAGATAGAAAAAAAAGCAATAACTACGAAAGATAAAGATGCTTTAGCAGAAGTCGAAGTATTAAAAAAATGTAGGGTTGCTTTAGAAGCAAATACACCACTTAGAAGAATTAGTTTTGATAAAGATGAAAAGAAATTATTAAAAAACTTTAGTTTCTTAACAATAAAACCAATTATATATGTAGCAAATGTAAATGAAGATGATGTTGCTGTTGGTGATAATGAATATTCTTTGATGGTTAAGAATTATGCAGAAGCTGAAGGTTCTGGAGTTATAGTTATGTGTTCTAAGTTAGAGGCTGATTTGGCAGGACTTGAGGATGAAGAAAAAGAATTATTCTTACAAGAAGTAGGTATAAGAAATAGTGGTCTTGATAAATTAATATTTGCAACATATAATTTATTAGGACTAGCAACATTCTTTACTGCTGGTACAGATGAAGTAAGAGCTTGGACTTTTAAAGTTGGGATGAAAGCTCCAGAATGTGCTGGTATTATACATAGTGATTTTGAAAAAGGTTTTATTAGAGCAGAAGTAACTAGTTTTAGTGATTTAGAGAAGTATGGTGATGAAAAACTAGTTAAAGAAGCTGGTAAACTTCGTGTTGAAGGTAAAGAATATGAAATGCAAGATGGAGATATTTGTTATTTTCGATTTAATGTATAGAAAAGGAGGAATGTTTAATGGAAGATAATAAGTTATTAAGTAAATCATTTTTATGGATGTGTATTGGACTTTTAGTAACATTTGTTACTGGTTATGGCGTATCTATGAATGAAAGAATGTTAGAAAATATTTTTGCTGGAAGTGCTTTTTGGATACTTTTAGTACTAGAACTTATTTTAGTTATTGTGTTATCCGCAAGAGTTATGAAAATGAGCCCAACAGCTGCAAAGATATGTTTTATTCTATATGCTTTTGTTAGTGGATTAACATTTTCAAGTATATTTGTTGCATATGAATTAACAAGTGTAATGATGGTATTCTTAGTTAGTGCCGTTATATTTGGAGTTATGGCATATATTGGATACAAGACGAATGTAGACTTGTCTAAGGTTGGATTTTACTTACTTATGGCTTTAATTGGAGTTATAGTTATTTCTTTAATAAATATTTTTATTGGTAATGGAACATTAGAAATAATTTTATGTATTGTTTGTTTATTATTGTTCTTAGGTATTACTGCATATGATGTTCAAAAGATTAAAGCTTTAGAAACATCTGGATTACCTGAAGATAATTTAGCAATTTAT
>ENA-OOQP01000793-OOQP01000793.1-human-gut-metagenome-genome-assembly--contig:-NODE-793-length-13628-cov-1.263170_pt1 | contig 13628 bp, 8 predicted proteins | sample MGYA00241266_ERZ501171 | MGnify/ENA primary metagenome ERZ501171 (study PRJEB25962, sample SAMEA2042501) | human gut metagenome | biome: human gut; feature: human-associated habitat; material: faeces...
TTTCCGAAGTTTGTTGCACCTGATAAAAACGTTCGAAGATATGTTTCTTGTCTTTGTCTATGATACCTTGTCCGTTGTCTGCCACACAGATGCATACATTGTCATCTTCGCGATAAAGATGTACATTGATTTCTCCTTTATCAGGAGTGTATTTGAAGGCATTGGACAACAAGTTGTTCATTACTTTTTTTATTTTAACCGGATCGAAGGACATGTTCAGGTTTTCTACTTCGCACATGAAACAGAAGCTGATGGTATGGTCAAGAGCATACTCTTGAAAAGTACTGCAAATCTCGCGGATAAAGTTGACAATATCTCCCGATTTGTAATGAGCTGTCTCGGCTCCTACATCCAGTTTCCGGAAATCAAGCAGAGAGTTTATCGATGTAAGTAATTGTTGTGCATTTTTATTGATTGTATTTAGTTTTTTGCGTATTCCGTCATCCAGGGTTTCTGACAATAACATTTGTAACGGGCTAATGATAAGCGTCAGTGGTGTACGTAAATCATGGCTTATATTTGTAAAGAACTTTAGCTTCATCTCATTCAGGAGCAACTTTTGTTCTTGCTCCAGTTTTGCTCGTTGTTGCTCCAGTCTTATGTTGTGATGCTTTTTGAATCGGTATATTGCATAGGATATTATACCAATGGCAAACAATATGTATAAGATGATAGCAACATTACATAAATATATTGGAGATGAAACGGTTATATTCAACTCACTAGCTTCGTCATTCCATATACCGTCACTGTTACAAGCTTTAATCAATAGTTTGTAATTGCCAGGAGGAAGGGTGGTGAAAGCTATTTTGTTCTCGTTTGTATAGTACCATTGGGTATTTAATCCTTCCAGTTTATAGGCATATCTTATTTTATCAGCATTCAGCAAATCGCCTGCGGCAAATTCGATGGAGATTAAATAATCGTCATATCTGACAGACAATGATGGGGTTCTGCCAAGTACAGTTGTTAATAGTTTACGCCCTTCATATATTGAGTCTACTTCTATATGTTGATTGCCAATGGTCAGATTTGTAAAATACACCTTTGCCAGCGGTCGGCTCTTTTCGGTCAGCTTGTTCGGATTTATAGTGCCTCCCAGCAGTAAATCTCCGCTGGACAATTTGCAAGCGGAATGGGAGTTGAAATGATTTTCTGGCAATCCGTCTCTGGTAGAAAGATTCTTGAAAGAAAAGTCTACTCCTTCCTGGGTGTCTGGGGTTACTTCCAATATAGACAATCCGTTACTTGTTGCAAGCCACATGTTACCATGATTGTCTTGGGTTATACTGTTAATGAGATTGTCACACAATCCGTTGTTTACGTCGAACCAGTGTAGTGAATCATTTTTTAAGTCCCAGGCAGTCAATCCTTGTTTATGGGCTAACCACAATATATCTCTGTCGTCCTTGAATACAGTGGAAATGAAGAGCTGCTTGAATGGCTGTGTCTCTTTTCGATTGGCATAAATCATTTCGGGTTTTCTCGTCACGATGTCCATTACACAGAGTCCGTATGTAGTCCCAATATACATTTTGTCTCCATAGTCATAACAGATATTGAGTACATTGATATTATTCCCATCAGGTAGTAGATAACTTGTCGCAGTATTTGCGTCCGGATTAAAACAAACCAAAGTTTCCAGTACATAACCTATCCATAAGTTTCCATATCGGTCTTCCTTCATACGCCACTGTATGGCAGTTGGCTGTTCTCTGGAGTAAAATGGCGAATACTGTTGTTCTCATAGCAGAACAATCCGTCTTGATAACTTCCTGCCCAAATCCGTCCTTTATGGTCTTCGAGAAGACTGATGATGGCTATGTCGGGGATGGATAGTTTGCGAATGGCAAATCCTTTTTGCTTTTCTTTTACATAAAGTCCGTTCCCATCTGTTCCCAGCCAAATGTTTCCGGCCTTATCCTCTAAAATGGAGGCTATATCACCACATTCTTTATGCTGGGTATCAATAAATTCATGGAAGCTTTCGTGATAATAAGAAACTCCTTTTTTGAAATTTCCTAACCAAATGACGCCTGAATCATCACGGTAGATTGTATTTATTCTGTTGGAAGCAAGGGATGTGGAAGACATAGGGGTATTCAGGAGGTTGACAAGGTTATCATTTACGTAGTCATAAATGAATACTCCTTTATGGTCCGTTCCTATCCAGACATGTCCGTTCGAGTCATCCAGTATGCTCCTTACCGCATTACTTTTTGTCTCTATTTTAGAATGGAGATTGATTTGGTTCCATTCCGATTTTATGTTTTTCTTATAGAATATTTGTTCATCGGTATATGAATATAGCCAGATGCCTCCATGATAATCAATGTATATGTGCTTTTCGATAATAGAGTTGGAGGGTAAGCTGATGTTATCTACCCGTTTACATTTCTTTGCGTTGTTCTCTAGTTTCAATAAGGTCGAATTCCAAAGAAGATATAGGTTTTCACCATCATCGCTGATACTCAGTTCCGGAGTTTCTTCTGGAAAGTTTTCTATTTTGAATGTTTTAAGGGCTTTATGAGAAAAATTGAAGTAAAAAGCATTTTGGCCTTGCAGTACCCATAAATTGTGTCTTTTGTCAACATGTACTTTGTAGGTACCATTTATCTGGATGCCTATTTTAAGGAGGTATGAGGGAATATCGGTAATGAAGTTGTCTTTGTCTCGGTCGTATATACAATATCTTGCCTCGCTTCCAATCCACAAATTGCCCAAACCGTCTTCCTGTAAGTTCCAGATGTCGTTAGACAATAAAGAATGGATGTCTTTTTCTTTGGGTTGATACACTTTAAAGCTATATCCGTCGTATCGGTTCAATCCATTGGCGGTCCCTATCCATAAAAAGCCTTCACAGTCTTTCAATATGGTTTTTACGTTATTGTTTGAAAGCCCGTTTTCTACTTTCAGATGGCGAAATACATACGGAGTTTGTCCTGCTAACGGCAGATAAGCCAGTAACAGAATAATGAGGGGGAACACTAATTTGTGTAAATAGTTTGTAAAAGACATACTATATAATCTGAAATTGAATTCTCAAAGATAGCAATATCTTATTTAAATAAACGTAAATATGTTGCATTAATAGGTCTGTAATGTTGCATCGCGGTCGTATAAGTCTTAAACATGTCATCCGTTTGTTGTCTTGCGTGTCTTGAAGTGTTTTTCTCATTTATTATTCAACATTTATTTCATACCTTTGCAGGGAAGGACTGGTTCCTGCCAATATGATTAACCTTCTAATACTTTATCGAAAATGAACAGATTCATCATTTTATTTTTATTCTCTTTGGGAATATTGTCAACATGTGTATTTGCCGTAGAGGTGATTCCACTGAATGAAGGATGGAATTTCCACCGGGGTTTTCAGGCACCTGCTTCGGAAATAGTGAAGGTTACTTTGCCTCACACTTGGAATGCGGGCGATGGCATGTTTGGCAATGCCGATTATTATAGGGGATTATGCAATTACAGTCGTAAGTTGTCTGTTCCTGCCCATTATCGGGGCAAACGTTTTTTCTTGAAAGTGATGGCTGCACAGACGGTTGCCGACATTTTTATCGACCATTATTTTGTGATGCAACATAAAGGTGGTTATACGGCATTTGTAGCAGAACTGACTGATTTCTTGGTTCCGGGAAAAGAAAGTGTATTGGAAATTCGTGTCAGCAATGCTCAGACTATGGATATCGCTCCCATTTGCGGTGACTTCAATATGTTTGGCGGGTTGTATCGGGGAGTGGAGCTGCTGGTAACGGAGGATGTCTGCATAGAACCTGCTTATTATGCCTCTTCAGGTGTATTCTTCACTCAGTCCGATGTATCGGAGAAAAAGGCCCATTTGAAAATTGAAGCACTGCTTTCGGCAAGGGAAACTACTGTGACCGGTTGCGAGGTGGAGTTTCAACTATATGACAAGGAAAAGTTGCTTTGCCGTGTTGCCAGTGCAGAGGTGGGTGAGGATAAAAAGGTGGTGATGGACATGGTGCTTGAAAGGCCTCATTTGTGGGATGGAGTGAAGGACCCCTATTTATATAAAGGAGTGGTGATATTGCGTAAGGATGGGAAAGCGAAGAAGAGATAGGTTTCCGCTACTTTCATGCCGATGCGGAAAAAGGTTTCTTTCTGAATGGAAAGCCTTATCGTTTGAATGGCGTGAACCGGCATCAGGACAGGGCGGAACGCGCTTCGGCATTTTATCCGCAAGACCATGACGAAGATTTGGACTTGATGCAGGAAATGGGATGCAATGCCGTGCGTCTTTGCCACTATCCGCAAGCCAAATACATGCATCAACAGATGGACAAGCGGGGACTGGTGGCATGGGTTGAGATTCCTTTTGTCAATGTTTATGTGAATAATCCTGCTTATGATGAAAACTTGCGCCTGCAATTGAAGGAACTGATTTTACAGAACTACAATCACCCCTGCATTTTGTTCTGGGGGCTGTTCAATGAGATAAATTCCGGTTGGCTGGACCGTCCTTCGCGTATGGCGGCAGAGCTTCATGCTTTGGCCCGTCAGTTGGACCCGAGCCGTCCCACTATGGGAGCCAGTAATCAGGATGACGACTTCAACGGATTCACCGACCTGATTGCTTTCAACAAGTATTTCGGCTGGTATGGCGACAACATGGATGACATGGGGCGCTGGATAGACCGCGAGCATGCAGCACATCCGGAGCGGAAGATGGGCATCAGCGAGTATGGTGCCGGGGCATGCGTATTCCAGCAGGAGGACTCGCTGAGGCATCCGGAACCGTGGGGGCAATGGCATCCCGAAAACTGGCAGACATTCTATCATATCGAGAACTGGAAAATTATTCATGAACGGCCCTTTGTCTGGGGTAGTTTCATATGGAATATGTTCGACTTCGGAGCCGCGCACCGAAGAGAAGGAGATCGTCCGGGAATTAACGATAAAGGACTCGTAACATTCGACCGTAAATATAAAAAAGACGCATTCTACTTTTATAAGGCAAACTGGAACAAAACCGACCCGATGGTACATCTGGCCGAAAAACGTTGCGACATGCGCCCGACCGCTCAACAAAATTTCATGGCATTTACCAACCTGCCAGAAGTAGAACTGTTCGTGAACGGGAAAAGCATGGGAAAACAAAAGCCCGACCGATATGCCATCGTCAAATGGGAACAAATAGAGCTTCCTCCCGGAAAGAACACCATTCTTGTGCAGTCGACCACGAAAGATAAAGTCTCAGATACAATGGCTCTATGGATAACCGACTCCGCCAAAAATAGAAAAGAATAACACAAAATTTCTACCAATCTAAAATAACTTAACAGCCATTTACAATCGCCATATAATATTATAGTTGCGAAAAATTATGTAATATTGCATTCGTTTACATATGCTCCATTCAAAATAAAGAAAGAGACAACTAAACAAAATCGGCCAATATGAGTAATAATATTGAAAATCTATTTACACAATATTATCAGATATTGCGCGCCTATGCATTACGTTACGTTCAAAACCAAGATGCGGCAGAAGATATTGTACAAGACGTATTCTTCGAATTATGGCTACGGCGTAACGAGATAGATTTCGACCTCCCGATGAAAGCCTATCTATTCAAATCGGTTTTGAATAAATCGAGAAACTATATTTACGACAAACGCGTAAAAGACAAAATAAGTTTCGATTCGGATAACGATATCCAGTTCATAGACGACTACTTACAATCGTTCGTCGTTTATCAGGAAGATTCCCTACTATTGAAAGATTTGGATCGGGAAATAAAAACCTATGTCGAATCTCTGCCCGAGCAATGCCACCGTATATTCATCATGAGTCGTTCCCTCAATTTGAAAAACAAAGACATTGCCTTGCGACTGGGGATAAGCATTAAAACCGTCGAAAAACAAATAACAAAAGCCTTGTCGGGACTAAGAAGTCATTTGAAAAAAAATGGATTGCTATCCTTTTTCTTCTTACTGTTTTCAGGATTCGAATAAAAAAATAAATTGCTTCGTATGGACGGACAGAACGAAATAAAAGAAATAGATAGACTCATCTTGAAATATCTCGAAGGAGAGGCTTCGAAAGATGAAAAGATCGCGTTATACCGTTGGATCGAACTTTCGGAGGAAAATAAGACACATTTCAAAGAAGCACAAGAACTGTGGCTATCGACCCAAGCCATACTCGCACCGAAAGAAGATACGGAAAAAGCATTACAGCGTTTCCGTTCTAAAATCAAGAACTACAATCGCCGCGGCAAAACATTCCGCAAACCACTCTACTACATTACCCAGTGTGCAGCCATAATAGTGATACTATTAGGCTTGTATTACTTTTTCACAAGAGAATCTAATTCCGAACAATACGCTTGCGTAGAGATGGCAATCGGTAACAAAGGTTGTATTACCCTCCCCGACAGCACGGTAGTTTGGCTCAATTCAGGCAGTAAATTGACATACCCCAGCCGGTTTTCCGATAAAAAAAGAAAAGTCCGGCTCAACGGGCAGGCCTATTTCAAAGTCTTCCACAAAGAAGATCAACCATTCGTTGTCGAAACCAACGATATGGACATAAAAGTTCTCGGGACCAGCTTTGTCGTCAAGAATTACATACGAGACGAAATCATCGAAACGGCATTGGTCGACGGGCATGTAGAAGTCTATTTTCCCAATAGCTCGGTTCCTCCCATAACTTTGCAACCTGCCGAGCAAGTCACATACTCCCGCAAGACGAAAGAAACGAAAATATATACGCGAAAAGATAGTAGTCTCTACCACATTTGGGCACAAGAAAAACTACTATTGAGCAATTGTGAATTGACAGAAGTCATAGAAAAATTAGGCGCATGGTATAACGTAACAATGACCTGTACGAACACTTCCCCTGCCCCTGTTTATATGACGCTGACGGTCAGGACAGAACCGCTGAAAGAAATATTGCAAACGCTCAAATCGATAGCCCCCATAGATTATCGTTTCAATAACGACACGGTCTACATTGAGCACAAGCCAAATAGTTAAAATATATTAATACGCACTCGTTAAGGTAGGGTATGCCCACTCTTGTTTGTGATAATTATAGAGTGGAGCACATGGAAACACAACCGACATATAGACGAACTCATAACGAAGTATCTGGATAAATCCCTTACTCGGGAAGAATGCGCCGAACTGCGCCGTTATTTGGCAGAAGACAAAAAGCATCTCGCATATTTTGCCGAAATAAGAGACCTATGGTTATACAATACGGCTCTGTGGCAACCGGTTATATCCACACGGTCGGCTCTCGAAAAACTGAAAAAGAGAATAAGGAAATATACTTCTCTCGTAAAAATCAGAAGAACCGTCTATTACGCTTCCCAGATTGCAGCCGTTATTGCGATAGCCTTTATCTTTCATACTGTAAAGGAATCCAACGCCTATTCCGCCACAACCCATACGGTTCTCACCTCGACCCATAAATCGGAAGTCACTCTACCCGACGGCACGATAGTATGGCTCAACAATAATACGAAACTCATTTATCCCGAAGCATTTTCATCGACAGAGCGATCCGTTTATTTAGAAGGTGAAGCCTATTTCAAGGTCACGAAAAACAAAGCACGTCCGTTTGTCGTGAAATCACAAGGACAAGAGATTAAAGTGTTAGGAACATCTTTCAATGTGCGAAACAGACCGAACGAAGACCTTGCGGAAACGACGCTGATTTCGGGAGCCGTATCCCTCTGTTTCAATAATGACTCCGTGCCCGTCAGATTAAATCCGAACGAACAGATAACCTACTCCAAATCAAATCAATCTATCCGTAAAGACACGGTCGTCGCTCATGAATATATAGCATGGACTACGGAAAAGATGACATTCGACAACGACAGATTCACAGATGTGATCTCATATTTGGAAGACAAATATCAACTTCAAATAATCTGCCCGGAAGAAATCGCCGATACTTTATACCTGACCCTCGTCGTAAGGAACGAAACCAAAGAAGAGATATTCAAGGAAATAGCGCGTATCTCCCATTTGCAATACTCCATACACAACGATACGGTCTATTTCGATTTCCCAGAAAACACCGATTGTCAAACTTTACAACACAGCCTATGAAACACCATGAAGCGACCCTAACAAAAAACAAGCGATTCAATCATAAAAAATACGACCATTTCTCGTAAACACATCGAAAGAAGAAACCAAGTTAAATACATAAAACCATGAAGACCCTTAAACACAAAAAAACGATCACAAAACGATCTTCATTCCCCTACAAAGTCATAGGACTGGTTTTGTATCTTCTATGGGTTCAACCATTTGGAGCAAATCACCTGTACGCATCGGAACGGAAGATAAACATCGAGGTAAACGACGTGACATTAATCGATGTGCTGAAACAAATAGAAGCTCAAAGCGACTATGTGTTCTTCTATAACAACGCAGACATCGATACTGAGAAGAAAATCAGTATTAATATGAAAGATGCGAATATAAAAGACGTTCTGGATAAAATCCTGAACGAATACTCTTACCGCATCAACAATAAAAAGATCATCATCACCGCCAAACGTCAGGCCCCCGTTCGCACGAATAAAATCAGCGGTGTCGTCTCCGACGATTCAGGACAACCTATTATCGGGGGCAACGTCTTGGTAAAAGGTTTAAACAAGGGAACCATGACCAACATCGACGGGAAATACACAATCGATGTACCCGACAGTGCAACGACTCTCGTTATCTCCTACATCGGATATAAAAAACAAGAAGTTGAAATCGGTGACAGAAATTATATTCCGGTAACTCTTCAAAAAAACGACGTTCTGATGGACGAAGTAGTGGTTATTGGTTACGGGACGGTTAAAAAAAGTGATTTGACGGGAGCTGTATCGAGTGTCAAAACAGAGAATCTGCCCATCGCAGCCAACACTTCTGTCACACACATGTTGGCAGGACAGGCCGCCGGAGTAATGGTAAAACAAAATTCCGCTCAACCGGGCGGAGGAATCGAAATATACGTCAGAGGTGCTGCATCGACTGGTGCAGGGAATGACCCTCTGTATGTAATCGACGGATTTCCCGTCACCAACAAAAGCGTGGAACCCGAAAGCGGGAACCGCTACGAATATGGTTCCCGAAACCCGATGAACTCGTTGAATCCCAACGATATCGAATCCATAGAAATTCTTAAAGATGCCTCCGCCACTGCCATCTACGGAGCAAGAGCTGCCAACGGCGTGATCTTGGTCACGACCAAAAGAGGGAAAAGCGGGAAACCCATAGTAAAATACAACGCCAACTATTCGATTCAAACAATAGCCAAACGACTGGAAATGCTATCGGCTAAGGAATTCATGAATGTTTCAAACGAAATATCCTATCAAAAATGGCGCATGGATAATGAATTATATCCGTATGGCGGAGAGCTGGAAGAAGACGCATTACCCTACAAGGGCAATCCATATAGTCCGGAAGAAATCGCTGCCGCCGGAGAAGGGACCGACTGGTTCGGGCTGCTTACACGCGACGGCTCCATCAACCAACACAACGTATCTGTTTCAGCCGGTACGGAATCCACACGATTTTTGGCATCGTTGAATTATTACAAACAAAAAGGAGTAATCAAGAATTCCGATTTCCAACGTATATCGGGAAGAATAAACCTCGATCAAGATTTAGGGAAATACATCAAAGCTGGTATCAATGCAACATACAGCACCATTTTCAACAATAATGTCCCATTAGGAGAAGGTAACGCCGAAAATTCCAGCCTGCTGAATTCGGCATTGCATTACGACCCCCTCGTCCCGGTAAAAGACGAATCGGGAAACTATGCGCTGAGTCCCACACTGGGCATGATTCCTAACCCGGTTTCAATGCTCGAAATTACAGACCAGACGCAAACCGATAGATTACTGGCAAACGGCTATATCGAAGCTACATTCTGGAAAGATTTGAAAGTAAAGCTCAATATGGGTATCGACAAAAATCAAGGTCGCCGCAGTACCTATCTTCCCAAATCGACGCTATACGGAAAACAAGAAGGAGGAAAAGCCAATATCAATGAAAATAGAACGGTCGATTTATTGTTCGAACTAACAGCCAACTATACGAAGCAACTTTTCAAGGAAAGAGACAGATTGGAAGTATTGCTCGGGTATTCATACCAACAAGAGAACTGGGACGGATTAGGAGCCGGCAGCTCTCAATTTTTCACCGATTTATTCCTATGGAACAAATTGGAAGCCGGGAATGTGGCCCGTCCGCCGGTAAGTTCTTCCAAAGGCAAAAACGAATTAGGATCTTATTTCGGCAGAATCAACTATTCCCTGCTCGACAAATACCTATTTACATTCTCTTTAAGATATGACGGCTCTTCGAAATTCGGTAAAAACAACAAATGGGGCCTTTTCCCGTCGGGGGCATTCGCTTGGAAAATGCAGAATGAAAACTTTTTGAAAGACGTTGACTGGTTGTCCGAATTAAAATTAAGAGTCAGTTTTGGACAAACCGGAAACAGCAATATCGGAGGCAATGCCTACGAATACTATGAAGCCGGTAATCAATATGTATTCGGAGATGCTGTACAAACAGGCAGTATCAAAAGCCAACTCGAAAATCCCGACCTCAAATGGGAAACGACGACAGAGTTGAACGTAGGTCTCGACTTCGGATTTCTAAACAACCGAATCACAGGATCGTTTGAATATTTCCACAAAGTAGTCAGCGATTTGCTCGCCTTCCGCAAACTGAATTCCTTGATGGAAGTCTCTACTATTGCAGACAACATCGGAGCGACCCAAAGCACCGGATATGAGTTTTCTTTAAATACGGTAAATCTTACCGGCCCGTTCAAATGGAACACTACCTTGAATATATCCTCCTATAACGACCGATGGAAAGAACGCAACCCCGATGTAGTCTTGGCGCCTTATGAAAAAGAAGATGCACCTATCCGGGCTATCTATGGATGCGTATCCGACGGTATTCTGCAAATAGGAGAAACTCCTCCTGCCTCCATGCCCGATTTATTGCCGGGACAAATGAAAGTAAAAGACCTGAACGGGTTTGACCCGAACGACGGTTCCAAATTGCTCGGACACCCCGACGGCAAAATAGACGCTGCCGACAGAATCTATTTGGGAAGTACCGACCCGAAAGTTATCATCGGATTCGGCAACATGTTCGAATACAAGAACTTCGATTTGAATATTTTCTTCTATGGCATGTTCGGTCAATACGTGGCCAATTCGAACCGGGCAAAATACGGGCCCTCCGGTTGCGAATACATCTTGCAACGGCAGAACTATTCGAAAGAAGTATTGGAACGGTGGACTCCCGACAATCCCACGAACAAATTTCCATCGGGATTTTACAGTGCCTACTACGGAGGAGATGACTGGCTGCTCGAAAAAGTATCGTTCGTACGTTGTAAAAACATAACACTGGGATACTCTTTCCCGCACAAGTGGATACACAAAGTCTTTTCACAAGCCAGAATATACGTCGATGTTGAAAACCCTTTCATCATTACGAACTATCAGGGATTAGACCCGGAGATGGATTCAAAAGGCGGATATCCGTCTCAAAGGACATATTCGATAGGTATAGATATCACATTCTAAAAACACGTACACTATGAAGATAAAATTCAAACATATACTGGTTATTCTATGTCTCTCGATGATTTCATGCGAGGGAAACTTGGAACCGGAACTATTCGATCAAATTACACCCGAAAACTTTTTAACCAACGAAGACGACGTAAAGACTGCTGTCACCGGTGTTTACGCCGAGTTCCGAGGGATATCCGAATGGGGACGATACAAAACCTCTTGGGGTTCGGTAATGACGCTTCAAGAAGTCCCCACCGACCTATGGGCCGCGAATTGGTTCTATAAAGCCCATACAGATTTCATGTGGAAAGCAACCGACTATTTCGTCTGTGAAATATTCGAATTTTTCGTGCCGGCCATAACAAAAGCCACTGCTTTAATTGCACGTATACAAGACGCACCTGTGAGCGACGACATAAAAAATCGATATATTGCCGAATTGAGAGTAGTACGGGCGCTCTGGATGTACGATCTGTTCGACCTATATGGGCCGGTTCCGGCAATCACCGACCCCGAAAAAATACTCAATCCCACTCAGGACTTTACGGTAACTCGCCCCTCTCGGGAAGAATACATCACATTTGTAGAAACCGAATTGAAAGAAGTAATCAATGCCAAAATTTTGCCTGTCGCATGGACAGGTAGCGACTACGGTCATGTAAGTCAAGCAACGGCTATGATGGTACTGCTCCAACTATACATGCACGAAGGTGGCTACTGTCGGAACAAACACGTCGGCGACTATCTGGATTATTTCAAAAAGGCCGAACAGGTAGCCAAAGACATCATGGATTTACAATATTATGAATTGCAGGCTGAATTCAAAGACATTTGGAGTCCTCAAAACCAGCACAACAACGAAATCATCTTCGCTCTTCCGAGTTTTCCCATTCCGGTAATGGGGAACAACTTTCTTGCCCATGTACTACCCACCGATTACAAGTCCCAGCAAGGTATCCCGCTGACCGGTTGGAATGGATTCAGAACCCCGTGGGAAGTATACGACTCTTTCGATCCGGCCGATAAGCGCAGACAAGTACACAAAACCGAATACTGGAATGGGAAAGAGATGGTTACAGGACGTACCGGAACTCTCGAATATGGAGCTTTGCCTATGAAATATCAGGAAAATGCAAATACCGATGGGACGAATGATGCATCGGAATATGTCATTTACCGGTACGCCGATGTCATCATGTTACGTGCCGAAGCTAAAAACGAAATTTTCGGCCCGGACGGGGGAGGCACACCCACGGCCAAAGAACTCCTGCACCAAGTCTGCCGCAGAAGTTTCGACAATTACGACCAAACCGACCACAAAAAGAAAATAGACCAAATAACCGACATAGACGCTTTTCGCGCTCATCTGCTTCAAGAAAGAGCTTGGGAGTTTATTTGGGAAGGTAAAAGAAGAAGCGACATGATACGACACGGCGTATTCATTTCCAACGCAATCAGCCGGGGTAAAAATCTGGCGAAAGACTACCACGAACTATATCCTATTCCTCAACAAACGATTTATGAACTTAAAATAAAACAAAATGATGGCTACTAATCAAAGAAATCTTTTGAAAAAAGCGACTTTCTGGTCTTTATGCTGCCTCCTTTTCTCTGGACCGATATCTGCCCAAAAGGTATATCCGGCATACGGGTTAAACGACTTCGTAGAAACCGCCGATCCCGAAACCTACGACAGCAAACAATGGGACGATCTTTCTTCGGGACTTCACGCCGCATGGGGGTCGATCGATACTTTATACAAAAAAGGAAATGTCCCCGCAAATAAAATAAAACAAACGAAAGCCGTCGTATGGAAAGGCGAAAAAGTAAACTTCATTGCATTGGCTTATACCAAAAACGAGATAAAAGACGTAAAATGCGTTACCTCCGATTTAAAAGGTATATCTTCCATAATTCCGGCGGGAAATGTCAAATCGAACTTTGTCCGATACACACTCTCCGACAAGTTCAAAATTTCAGACGAAATATTGGCTTGTGCCGCTCGAACGCCGCATAAACCAGAAAACACACA
>ENA-OOQP01000810-OOQP01000810.1-human-gut-metagenome-genome-assembly--contig:-NODE-810-length-13310-cov-5.787326_pt1 | contig 13310 bp, 8 predicted proteins | sample MGYA00241266_ERZ501171 | MGnify/ENA primary metagenome ERZ501171 (study PRJEB25962, sample SAMEA2042501) | human gut metagenome | biome: human gut; feature: human-associated habitat; material: faeces...
TTTCGCCCAAAAGATTTTGGTATGGGACTATAATTTCGCCCAAAAGATTTTGGTATGGGACTATAATTTCGCCCAAAAGATTTTGGTATGGGACTATAATTTCGCCCAAAAGATTTTGGTATGGGACTATAATTTCGCCCAAAAGATTTTGGTAAACCAATCTTTTTCTGTATCTTTGCGCCTGAAAATGAAGTAATTAGGAGGATATTTATGTCAGAAAGAAAATTCAGACGGAAAGTCTATGGAAAAATATTAGAATGGAAGGCTGCTTCCAAAGGGAGAAGTGCTCTCCTTTTGGAAGGAGCAAGGCGTATTGGTAAATCCACCATTGTGGAGGAATTTGCCAAAAAGGAGTATCGTTCTTATATATTGATAGACTTCAATGAAGCTTCGCAGGATGTAAAGGACTTGTTTGAGAACTTGATGGATTTGGATTATATCTTCCTATATCTCCAGAATATTTATCAGACATCTCTTTATGAGCGTGAGTCGGTGATTGTTTTCGATGAAGTCCAGCAGTGTCCAAAGGCACGCCAGGCAATCAAGTACTTGGTAAAAGATGGGCGTTATGATTACATAGAGACAGGTTCGCTTATCAGCATCCACAAAAATACCAAAGACATCAATATTCCGAGTGAGGAGCATCGTGTAGAAATGTTCCCGATGGATTATGAGGAATTCAGATGGGCATTGGGTGATGAGGTTGGCATGTCGTTGCTAAAACAGGTTTTTGAGAAAAGAATGTCATTGGGAGAGGGGATTAATCGCATGAAGATGCGCGACCTTCGCTTGTATATGCTTGTGGGGGGAATGCCGCAGGCTGTCAATGAGTATCTTGACACTAAGAATTTGCAAAGTGTGGATATGGTCAAGCGCCAGATTATCCAACTTTATGCTGATGATTTCCGAAAGATTGACTCTACTGGTCGTATCTCTAAACTCTTTATGGCAATACCATCACAGCTGAGCAGGAATTTGATGCGTTATCAACCGACTCCTGTAGTAGGTAACATGCCTTCCGCAAAAATAGATGAGTTGCTGCTTAATTTGGAGGATAGCAAGACCATTAATATTGCTTATCATGCAGACGACCCTCAGGTTGGAATGTCGTTGACAGCGGATTATGGAAAGTATAAGCTCTATGTGGGCGATACTGGTCTCTTTGTTACCTTGGCGTTTTGGGACAAGGATTTTACGGAAAACATCATCTATAATAAACTTTTGAGTGACAAACTCTCTGCCAATATGGGATATGTCTATGAAAACTTAGTGGCGCAGATGCTCAGGGCTTTAGGTGACAGACTGTTTTATTATACTTTTCCAAAAGATAAGACTCATTTTTATGAGATTGATTTCCTTCTTTCTCGGGGCAACAAACTATGTCCGATAGAGGTGAAGTCATCAGGTTATAAAACCCACGCCTCTCTCGATGCGTTCTGCCAAAAATACTCCGATCGTATTGGCCAGAGATACCTTATATATACTAAGGATTTGCAAAAGGATGAGCAGACTTTGCTTCTGCCAGTATATATGACACCGCTCCTGTAAATGGGTGTAAGCGCTCATAGGAGTTTTCTTTATCGTATAATAATTGTAAATTGTAATATGGACAAATCTTTTATGGATGATAAGCAGGAAATGGCTGAGATTGGACGTGACTGTATCGAGTCGGCTTATTGCTTTATTCACCAGAAACTTCGTGTATATGAATTTTCCACCAACCCTACGCAGCGGGATGATATCGAATATGCAATTGCTCAGTATGTGGAGGGAATGAATCCGGCATTGTTTCAGTTGCTTGCGGGTGGTAGGAAAGAGTTCTTGCTCGATCATACCAGATTTGAGGAGGATATGCGCGAGGCACAGGAAAAACTTGAGGGAATGATGTAATGTCATTCCCTTTTTCTATTCTTTTTCTCTTAGCCCACATTGCAGCAGCCTTTAGTAACTACTCAGCACCCCTATTGAAAACTTTGAATAGAAAAGCCTTGAAATATGAAATAGGCTTCGATAGTCAATGAAGCCTATTTCGTAGAGCAATGAAAGCGGCTTCGTAAGCAGTTGAAGCCTATTGCATTATTCATACAAAAAATACAGATGCTGGGGAAAAACGGTCTTTACTTTGCTTCAAGGCAAAAGGTTGCCCGAAAGGTCACGGTTGCCGTTGAGCGTGTTTTCACGCTCTATATGATGCAAGATGCCGTCAGAGAAATGACCATATATATGAATACTAGTATCCATACGAGTTTTTTTATTCAGTTACATGCCAGTTACATGCGCCAAGCACTGTTTTAAAGGGCTTTTGCTCTGTTTTAGGGCTGTTTCGAGTCGCCCAGTTACATGCCAGTTACATGAGTTATGCCCAAGTGACGACCTCAAATAGCCAAATAACGACTTAAAATGACTTAAAACGACTTATAACGACCGAATATGCCCATATTATGACTTGACAATCGCAATTATGTAACAAATTAATAATTCAATTCTTGTTCACCTTTTTCTGTAATAATCCATTGTTTTCCACTAATAGTTTTTGTAATAAATCCTTCTTTCGCTATTTTTCGAAGAAGATTTCCTATTTTTCTCAGTTTCTCGTCCTGAGTTAAACTTGATGGAAAAACATGTTGTAGTCCCTCATAAACGTCTTGACGTTTGAATCCCATACTTCCTGTATTATGAGCCAATTGCAACAAAAACTTTTGGATACTATTTTCTGCAAGACCATTTTCTTTTGTATAGTGTCCTATCTGCTTAGTCATTTTGGCAACTTTTAGCGATATAGTATAGTGTGGTGCACGACCTTCTATCAAACCCTTTTCATGAAGATGTTTAGCAGCTTCCTTGGTGATAGGATGATGCTTCTGTACTGCGTCTAACCAAAGGCACTCTTTCAGTGACAAAGAGTTATTTGCTTTTAAGAGATTGGTATATTTCTCATCGATCATTTTGCCATAGATGGTTACCCCAACAGTACGATGTTCGTTGTCGATGTCGTAATCTGGCATAGGGAAGAAACGATTACGTTGTTCTGTATAAATCTTTTTGATACGTTTTTTGTCCCAAACGCCAAATACAATCCAAGCAAACTCATGGTCACGTAAGTTTGCTTCATTGCTAAGAGCGGAGAAGTATTTGCCCAACTCATCGATATCAAAGTTGGTCTCTGCTTTCTTAAACTCGACAACCTCATTCTCTGAGTGTTCCCAAAGCTTGTTGAATATCTCTATATATTTTTTCATTGTCTCCTTCTTTATAGTTCCTAAATGAGCCTACTTAAAAAGTAAGGCATTGTCTTAGGACACATTTATATTAAAACAGCTACAAAAATAGCATTTTTCTTTGAAAATAGGGTATATATTCAGGAGGAAAATGTATTTTCTTTGTGATTTTTTCAGTTTTGGGCGAAAAACTCTATGTATGGGGATAAACTGAAGTGGTGTGTGTAATCGCAAGAAATGGTGTGAAAGTATGTAAAATGATGACTTGTTCTTGCCAGCCGATTCAATTTAGTTTGAAATTATGTTGGCAAAATGTTGGCAATTTCTAGAAATAAAAAATCCTAACCGCTTATTATCAAGCAGTTAGGATTTTCTTGGGTGCGCCTGATAGGACTCGAACCTACACGGCCTGAACCACTAGATCCTAAGTCTAGCGCGTCTACCAATTTCGCCACAAGCGCATTTTTGGCTGCAAAGATACAACTTATATTTCAATTAAAAGAAGAAAAATATAAAAAACTTTGAAGTTACTTGCTTTTTTGCTGAATTTTTACTATTTTTGCAGGCTGAGAAGAAGATGTAAGTCTTTTAACCGATGCGGCAGAATTCGGCACTCATGTTCTCTGAAGAAATCGATGTTGGGCTAAATGCCTGAAATAAAAATATACAGATAAAGAATGAAAAACGAAATGAAAAAAGTACTGCTGTTTGCTGCGGTATTGCTGGCAGGAAACAGTGCCTTGGCGCAGACTCCACAGGAGGATTTCAAGAGGGATATTACGCTCTCTGCAAGTAACTACGTGGCTTATCGTGGTCCTCAGAAGCAACTTACTCCTGCTCCTAAGGGATATAAACCATTCTATCTGAGTCACTATGGTCGCCATGGCTCACGCTATATGATAGGAAATAAGGCCTACGATGTGCCTTACTTCTCTTTGCTCAAGGCGAAGCAGGAGGGTAAACTGACTGCCAAGGGTGAGGAAACATTGGAAAAAGTTAAACTGATACGTGATGATGCTAAGGGTAGGGATGGCGAACTGACGCCGCTCGGAGCTATCCAGCATCAGGGAATTACCAAGAGAATGATGGAGCGATTCCCGGAGATTTTTGCAGGTAAAACCAATATCGAGGCGAGAAGTACCGTTGTTATCCGATGCATTCTCTCGATGGAAAACGGTCTGCAGCAGATGCTTCGCATGAATCCTCAACTCCATATCTTCCATGATGCCAGTTATCACGATATGTATTATATGAACCTGTCGGATAAGCGACTGGACAGTTTGAAGAATTGTATCGGAAGAAAGACGGTGCAGGAGGAATTTACCAAGAAGCACGACTGCTATGACCGCGTGATGAAGGAACTCTTCAACGATCCGTACTGGGTGAAGCAGAATATCAATCCGCGCGACCTCAACTGGAAACTCTTTGAGATGGCTGGGGCTATCCAGGGTACTGAACTGCGTGGCAAGGTTTCTCTCTACGACCTCTTCAATGAGGAGGAAATCTATCAGAATTGGGTGGTAAGCAATTCCTGGTGGCAGATGTCATACGGATATTCTCCTTATACTGGTGCCGAACAGCCTTATTCTCAGCGCAATCTCTTGAGAAATATCATCGAGAAGGCTGACAGTTGCATCGCTCTCCAGCATCCGGGTGCTACGCTGAGATATGGTCATGATACGATGGTGACTCCGCTTACCTGTCTGCTCAACCTGAATGGTTATGGTGCGCTTATCAAGGATCCTGAGAATATTGCCAAAATGTGGTTTGATTATAAGATTACTCCGATGGCAACCAACCTGCAGTTTGTCTTCTATCGCAATCAGAAGAAGCCGAATGATGTCTTGGTGAAGGTTCTTCTGAATGAGGATGAGGCTACCTTGCCTATCAAGAGTGATGTGGCTCCTTATTATCATTGGAATGATTTTAAGGCATATTGCATGAAAAAGCTGGACTCTTATCCAATGCAAAGAGACGACAAGAAAATCATTAGATAGAAATAGGAGAGATTATAGCATATGGAACTATCTACTTGTTTTGCAAGCCCGGAGATTTACTATTCCTTGGCTTGCTTCACTTATATTTTATCAGGTGTGTTCGGTGCCATCATCAGATGGCGCCACATGTGCCATCCTTATAGTGAACAAGGCGACTACTTCTACCCTGCACGCCGCCAAGTAACCTTCTTTTATGGAGCTGTAGTCTTACAGTTTCCATATGTGCTATGCCCATCAGATCCTGACGCTTGGTTTTTCGCACGAAGTTTCGGAATCATCTTTTACCCTATCTGCTTTGCTGTTTTGTTCTTCCGATATTTTCGAATGAACAATATATGCAATATACAAGGCTTGAATAAGAAAGCCCCCTACAACCTACTCTTCATCTTGCCCTTTCTTCTTTTGATTGTGATGTTTTTCTTTGTAATATTTCGTAATGGAGATGTCTTTACCCCCTATCAAAAGGAATGGGAATATGGATTGGGCGGCATAAGCCTTTTAATCTCCTACGGCTTTATGAGAGAATGTTGGTGGTTAAGTCGTAAATTGGATAATTTCAACATACAGAATTATTCCAATGAAGATGACTTTCCTTATGCTTTTGCCAAGAAAGTATTTAGGCTTCCACTCATAGGTTTTACTATCATGTGGATAGTCTTTCTTTCGGAAAGTCGCGAGGTCTATATGTGTGTAAACATCCTCATGGCTATATTCATGGTGTTTTTTCTTTGCCAGATTCTCCATCCCAACAAAGCCATACGCTCTCCTTTGGTGAAAGAGGAACTGGAATGTATGGAAAAGGAATGCCTTGAAAATATAATGCGGCGAAACGAGGATTTTAAACCTGAAAATTCTGCCTCGTCCGAAACAGACGAAAAAGTAAGTTCTTGCCAAAAGGTAGTTTTAGATGTGGAGGGTGGCATCGACAAGGAAGCCCTGCTAAAGCAGATGGCAGAGAAGGATTGGGAAGCCGTAAAGAAAGAGGTACTTACCATCGTGAGCCGTCGCTACTTAGAGCCAAGTCTGAAGCGAGTGGACGTCATTCGTGATGTTACCCTGATGAAACATACCCTGGCTGGCACTTTCATTACCCAGGTGGGTTTTTACAAGTTAGTAAATGCCTTTCGTGTTCGACATTATGAGAAATTGATGGAGACATCCAACTCAAATCTGAGTCAGGACATGGCTGCAGAGCTGTGTGGATTCAAGAACCGTTGGGCACTTTCTAATGCTCGCAAGCGTTTGGAAGGTTTTGACTATAGTTTGATAGAAGAATATGTTTCATAAAAATATTTGATAAACTATTTTATTTGTACAAAGGTGTGGTGTTCTCCGCACCTTTTTTTTTGTTGTTTTGCTATTTCTCACCACTAAAAATTACACCAATACTTACATTTCAATGTGCTTTTTCTGTGAATATGAGACGGATTTAGTTAAAAGATGTATAATCCAACGCGCGTTCACGTGGAAAAACTGATATTCACGAGAAAAAACTCACGTTCACCACACTTTGAGATTATTTTCATAACTTTGCAAGCGTTGACTATGACACGACAAGGTCATCAATAAAAAAGTAAAAAATTGTTAACTTTGCTTCTGATTGCTTTATATTGGAATGTGGATGTAAGTGAGTTATTTCATGTTTATATTAAGGTATAAGTAAATTAAAGAAGTTTTAAACTTAAAAGATTATGAAAAAGAAAATTTATCCAATGCTATTTGTCGCAGCCTTGAGCCTGTCGGCATGTACGGAGGTTTTAGAACCTAACGTGGACTATGGTGGAAACACATTCATCAACGACTATTCAGCGTTGGTCGATGCAGTGAACAACCTAAACAAGACTTTACAAGAGCGTTTTGATGCTCTCAATCAACTGCTGAAGAGCAATATGGTAGATATCAAACTTGCCATTGACTCCAACACGGGTGCCATCAAAGTTCTCAGCGAGAAGACAGAGCAAGGATTGAAGGACGTGAACACCTCCATATTCAATGGATTCACTACTCTTTCTGGCAAAATTGACGAACAGGGCAAGAGCATTGTCGTTGCCATGAACAACAACGGCGAGTTGCTGCGTCTCCAGATTGACGAGACTGGCAAGTTGCTCTCTACCTCTTTGTTGAACTCAACGGATGCCATCGTGAAGGCCATCAACGACCAGACGAAGTCGTTGGAGGAGCGCTTCGCCATCTTGGATGCTTCCTTGAAGGCTGGCTTTACCGATGTGAAGGTCAGCGTAGATAAGAATACAGGCGCCATCACCTTGTTGGATAAGAATACAAACGCAAGCCTTGAAAAGATTAACGGTTCGTTAACAGATGGCTTTAAGTTGCTCAAAGAGCAGATTTCTACGACAGGCAATGATGTCATCTACGCATTGGACAACAACGGCAACTTGCTCCGTGTTGAATTGGGCAAGCAGCAGGAGGCTCTCAGTGCCACTATCGTAGGTCAGACAACCAAGCTCATCGCTGCCATCAATGACCAAACCAGCACTTTGGACAAGCGCATTGAAGCCTTGAGTACCGTAGTGGAGACTGGTCTGAAGAATGTTGTGATCAGCGTAGATAAGAACACAGGTGCCATCACGTTGCTCGACAAGAATACACAGGTAAGCCTCAACGGTATCAACGTGTCCTTGGGTAAGATTGACGGAACTTTGACTTCTGGATTCCAGGCTATCAGGACAGAGATTTCTACCACAGGTGGTAAAATCATCACAGCATTGGACAGCAACGGCAACTTGCTCCGTCTGGAACTTGACAAGCAGCAGAACCTTCTCAGTGCAACAATTGTGGCTCAAACTGACAAGCTCGCCCAGGCTATCAACGATCAGACAGCATCTTTGAGTAGCCGATTTGAAGCACTCACCACTGCTCTTTCTACAGGTTTGGCAGATATCAAGGTGGAGATTGACAAGAACACAGGTGCCATCAAGACCTTAGATATACATACACAAGCAAGTTTGGGTACTCTCAATACGACAATTTTGAATGGCTTCAACACATTGAACAAGACCGTGGACGACAAGGGCAACAATATTGTCACAGCCATCGGTACACAAACTGCTGCCATCGGTACACAAACAGAAGCTATCAAGAAGCAAGGTGAGTTGCTGCGCATGACTATCACGACGTCTGGTAAACTGATAGCAGCAAAGATTGTAGGTAGCATCAATACATTGAATTTTATTCTTGCGAGTCAGAATGTCTTGTTGAGTTCCAAGTTGGATGCTATCAACACCACCATCTCAAGTGGTTTGGCAGAGGTGACAGCACAGGAATCGAATATCAACAATACGCTCGACTTGCGCTTAACAGCCATCGACACCCAGTTGAAAGGTACCAACACTGAGTTGCAAAACGCAAACGCTCAGTTGAAGACACTGAACACTACCTTAGAGACGCTCAACGGGAACTTAGTATCTGGCTTCAAGACTGTGAAGAACAGCATCAATAAGATGTCTGGTGAATTGTCTGTCAAGCTTGCCGACAACACGACAGCTATCGTCAACATGGAAGGCAGCATGAAGGACCATCTCAAGAGCCTGAAGGAAGCTGTAGATGAGCAGGGAGGCAAAATCGTTACCGCTATCGACAAAAACGGAGTGGTAGTTGCTGCTGCTATCAACAAGAACGGCAAGGTTATCAGCAAGGCCATTACTACCCAAGGTGGTGAAATCAAGGGTGCCATCAACAACAATACCGAGCAAATCGGCCTGAAGATAGTAGGTGTCGTAAATGCTATCAAAAAGCAAACCGCAGACCTCAACAAGGCTATAAAAGATGGTACAGCTTCCGTGGTTGCTTCCAATGGTAAATTGAAGACTGCTATCGAAAATGCCATCAAGTCACTGGAGAATAAGCAGGACGCAAACGCCAAGACGCAGATTGACCTCTTGAAAAAGATGCTGGCTGACAATGGTATCTATAAGAATCCAGGCGACAACTCTTCCATCTATGTAGATCCACGTTTGTGGGATGTAATCAATTCTACTGATCTCCGTAGAGTCATTGCCAATATGCTGACTGTAGCAGAAGAACCGTCTCTTACCTATTCTGCCGCATACGCTATACGTAATAATGAATTGGAGAATGTAGCCACCATGGTTTGGGCAGAAAAAATAGGAAAAGGCTCTGCTACATTAGCTGCAGGAACTCTCCAACCAATGGATTTGGCAAATGGCAAGCAGGTAATACGAGTGACTAAGGTTATTTCTTCTATAACATATCGTTTTACTTCTCGTTTTACTTCTTTTGACAAAAAGATAGAGAGTATATATTACATTGATTCTGAAGGAAAATCTATCAAGTCGGTTTTTGCTAAGGAGGTAGAAATGGCATTCAAAACATACAATAATGGCATCATCACCTCTCTTGTGCAGTGCAACATTTATCTTGAGCCAAATGGGACTGTAACCAGCATACCAGAATATACTTGGCCGGAGTAGAAACTTAAAGCTTGGAGATTATGAAAATGAAACGTTTAACTATAGTGGCGGCCGTCATAGCGACGGCTACCACACTTCAAGCCCAGACCTACAATGATACGGTGCGAACCCACACCTGGTCCATCTACGGACAGGGGGGTGTAAGCTACTATCATGGTATGCGAGGAGCGGATGTCTCGGATTCGAGAAGACCTATTTCGCCCGACGCAGCGGTAGGCTTGAAGTATAACATCAAGCCATGGGTGAGAATAGGCCTGAACTTGGAATACACCATGCTAAAAGCTACTGGCAAGCATGTGGCTTCCTCTACTGTCACAAAGAATGACTTTGTGATAACAGACCCTTCTACAGGCAAAACTTACCCTGCGCCATTGGAGACAAAGATTGACCGCATACAGAACCGCTACAATATGCACTATGCGATGGCCGACCTCAACTTCGATTTCAATATCATGGAGTTTTGGCACAATCGCAAGGCACAGAAGTTCAACTTGTGGTTAGGAGTGGGAGCGGGTTACCTACATGGCTGGAACCGATTCTCTGCCACTACTTCCTATAGGGAGTTGGCAGTAGCGAAGGGCGAGGGATATTATAATGTCTATAGCCACGACTACCTGACCTCAGATGTGGAGAAAAAGCAGGTGAATGCTTTGTACATCCCGGTTTCCCTGAGCTTCGAGTACGACATCACGCCTCGTTGGACCATCGGTTTGATAGGACAGTACAAATACTTACCTCTCGACAACGACCTCACGCCTAAGGGCATAGTTAGTGGTGGACTGGTTCTTCGCTACAACTTTGTGGGCAAACGTATGCCAACCAACAAGGCACTCTATTACAACACGCTTGCTGAACAGCAGGAGATGAAGGACGCTTACGAGCGACAACTGCAGGATAAGCAACGTGAGAATGACGGTTTGCAAAGCAAGTTGCGCAAGAGCCAACAGGAGAATGCCGACTTGAAGGCGTTGGTGGAGGATTGCCAAAATGCTAATGCGAAGGTAAATGGTCATGATGTCTATTTCCCAGTCAACAAGACCAAAATTATCGAGCAGGAACGCATTCGCCTAAATGATTTCATTGCTTCTCTGAAGGAGCAGAAGAACTATAAGTTGACCATCATCGGTGAAGCATCATCAGATGGTCCTTCTTCCAAGAACTTCAAGCTCAGTGAGGGGCGTCTGAACAATGTCGTAGATTATCTCAAGAAGAAAGGCATAGAGGACTTCTCCATCAAGTTGGAGAAAGCTGTGGGAGACAGCAATGGCTGCCCAGACATAAAGTGTCGTAGAGTTCAGATTACTGTAGAGTAAAGTCCTCAGTAACAGGGAACTTAAATTATGTAAACCTTTTATACAAAAAGCCGCCTCAAAAAGGAAAAATAAATTCCTCAGGGGCGGCTTTTAATTTTTTTTCTATAGTAGCAACAGCTTGATAGCACGACTACTTTTTTCTTTGTTCTTCAACAATTCATTCTATTGTTTTTTCAACCAGTCTTTATCTTTCTCATTCTCTTCTGTGAATCTTTTGTCATCGAAAAGGCTTGTCTGTCCTGTCAACTCGTCGATAACCTGCTGTTCACTCTTGCCTGCATCAGGATCAAGATTCTCACGTAGTTCCATAGTGGTGTTTTCAGAAGAATTGCCATCGTTCCCGCCACTTTGAGTACCCTTAAAAGAATCATCTACAGAACCTTCTTCCTCCCCACCAGTTGGTTCAGGGAATCTCGTTGGCTCCAGTTCTTCGATGCTTTCTATCTTCCAGGTAGTGAGACGCTTGCCCTTTGCCTTGAAGCTCTTCTGTCCGATAAACTGTTCTGCATCGATTTCTTCGGCAGGTCGGATAGCATCCACGCCGCCATAGGTAACCTTGATTCTCGGATAAACCGTATCGGTGAGCAAAATCAGCTTGCAGTTAGGATTTTCACCCATGAAGTTCTGATGGCGCTTGATGGCATCCATCGTGAAGCGCTTGATATAAGGATAGCCCTGATTGTCGGCATCGTAGAGAATGGCGGTCCAGATCTTGTGCTCGTCCCATTTTTCCAGACGGAGGATGTTGTCCTCGTAGTGGTTGTTCGGGTCGAAGTTGGTGATGTAGAAATCGCCATCGTCGAGTACTACCAGGATGCTTTCGTCGTCATTGAATTCACCGAGGAATCTTCCGTTCTCATCATAGTTGATGCGGTTTACGTCTGGGTCAAACCAAACCTTTCTTCCTCCCAAGGTGCTGTGACCGTGACTCTTCAGTCCGATGCGTTTGATGGTACGCTTGGTCAGGAGATTTCCCTTGGCAGCACGTCCCTTGATGAGTATATCGGAGAAATCCTTCTCCAGGAAGATGCTCTGTCGTTTCTTCGACAGGTCTGGCTCCATAGTTACCTTGATGATTTCCGCTTCGCCATTAGGGTTGGCGGTGAAGTAGATGATGCGGCTGCCAGGAGTACCCTGGGTGATGTCGTACAGTTTGTCGCGGGTCATCGCCGTCACGTTGAATCGCTTGATGAAATAATCACCTTGTTTTCCGTCGCGATAAACGCAGTTGTAGATGGTGCGCTTGTCGTTTTTCTTGAATACCTGTACGTGGAGGATGTTCTTTCCTACGAATATCTTGTCGGCCACCTTTGTGACCTTAAATTTTCCGTCTTTATAGAAGACGATGATGTCGTCGAGGTCGGAACAGTTGCATACGAATTCATCCTTCTTGAGTCCGGTTCCTACGAATCCTTCCTGTCGGTTGATAAACAATTTCTGGTTGGCTTCTACCACCTTGGTCACCTCGATAGTGTCGAAGTTGCGTATCTCGGTTTTGCGAGGATGTAACTTGCCGTATTTGCCTTTGAGGTATTCAAACCAGTTGATGGTCACATCGGTCATGTGGGCAAGGTCGTTTTCTATCTCAGCCAGTTCCGCCTTAATCTTCATCAGGAGATCATCCGCCTTATCCTTATTATATTTAAGAATACGCTGCATCTTGATTTCGAGCAGTTTGAGAATGTCATCCCGGGTGATTTCGCGATGGAAAGCATACTGTACCATTCCCTTGCCATCCACCTCGGCAGTAAAGAGCTTGTCCTTGAAAGGTTCCAACTTTGAGTCGATGAATGCCACTACCTCATCCTGACTCTTACTCTGCTCAAACTTGCGCTCCTTGTAGATGCGCTCCTCGATGAAAATGCGCTCCAGAGAGGAGAAGAAGAGCTGTTCTTCCAATTCGCCCTTGCGGATCATGAGTTCCTTGCGGAGCAGTCCCATCGTGCAATCTACACTATGCTTGAGCACATCGCTGACGGTGAGGAACTTTGGCTTGTTGTCCTCGATGACGCAGCAGTTGGGTGAAATATTGATTTCGCAGTCGCTGAAGGCATAGAGGGCATCCATCGTCTTGTCTGACGACGTGCCAGGAGTCAGATGGACGAGAATCTCCACGTTGGCAGAAGTCACATCATCCACCTTTCTGGCCTTGATTTTACCTTTTTCTACAGCCTTGGTGATAGATTCGATGAGGCTTCCGGTAGTCTTACTGTATGGAATCTCGCTGATGATAAGAGTCTTGTTGTCGAGTTTGTCTATCTTGGCGCGAACTTTCAGCACACCGCCCCGCTGGCCATCATTGTATTTGCTTACATCAATGGCCCCACCTGT
>ENA-OOQP01000835-OOQP01000835.1-human-gut-metagenome-genome-assembly--contig:-NODE-835-length-13029-cov-1.297595_pt1 | contig 13029 bp, 8 predicted proteins | sample MGYA00241266_ERZ501171 | MGnify/ENA primary metagenome ERZ501171 (study PRJEB25962, sample SAMEA2042501) | human gut metagenome | biome: human gut; feature: human-associated habitat; material: faeces...
GATGGTATGTTGGATATCCATTGGGATATATGGTCGGTGCATCCTTATGGCGTGAAAGCTCCGGAGGATTACATGGAGGCATATTCTCATACTCGCAATTTAATGAAGAAAGCCGGTGGAGATACCGGACGTCTTTGGATAAATTCGGAGCGGGGTTTCCCTTTGGGAAAGGCCGAGGGATATGCAGGGGGCGATCCTTCTCTTGCGTATGAATATCAAGCGTGGCACGTGATTCGGCAATACCTTGTTGATTTATTAGAGGGGTTGCCTGTAACCATTTGGTATGAATGGGGTGGAAAAGAGGGATTTGCTTTATACCGTGCAGGAAATATGACTCCCGCCTATAATGCTTGTAAAACCTTTGTGAAAGAGTTAAGCGGATACAAGTTGGATTGCCGAATGAAGACAGAGAACAAGAGGGATTTCGTACTCCGTTTTATCGACAAGAACGGCAATGAAAAGTTGGTCGCTTGGACGGCTCCGGGAGTAATGGAAAGTCCTGATAAGATAGTGCCTCATTCAATAAAGATAGCGGTGGGAGATGTTTCTCCCCGATTGGTCACAACCGATTTATATGGTCGGACCGATATTGTAGAGGTGTCGAATGGAGTTATAGAGCCGTGCCTGACAGGGGCTCCGGTATATATTACTCTTCGATAAATAAGATGGAAATGATTTCTTGTTACGGTCGTCGGGGCATCTTTTGATTATATCGATGATTTTACTATGAGAGTAAAAATAAAAAAAATTGATTGTCTCCCGACAACCAATCTTCTTAACCTTAAATCTAATACCATGAAAAACACAGTGCAAATATACTGCTTTTATATGTTTTACAACATGTTTTCTGAAAAAATCATTCTTATTTTATGCTATTTTAATATTTGAGCTGCTGTTTTAAAGAAAAGAAATAAAAATGCCCCTGTATTACAGGGGCATTTTTATTTCTTTTGCGTTTTATTTTTATTGAATGTCGATGCTATTCAATAAGTCTACTTTCCCTTCATTTACCAGTTTCAGAATTAATTCGCCGAAAAGTGTGTTTTGCCAAGCGAACCAAGCCCGAGTGAAATTTTTAGGATCGTTTTTATGGAACGATTCGTGCATAAATCCTGTTCCGGCATCCGTTTTCATCAACATTTCTATGCACTCTTTTATTTCTTGATCATTTTGACTGGTAAATGCCTTCATCATAATACTCATAGGCCATACCATATCATAACCGATGTGGGGGCCTCCTATGCCTTCGCCGGCGCTACCTTTGAAGAAATAGGGGTTGTCTTCGCTCCATACGAATTTGCGGGTGTTTTGATAAATAGGATCGTTTATGTCCACATCTCCCAAATAGGGCATTGCCAGCAGGCTGGGAACATTGGCATCGTCCATCAGCAGTTGATTCCCGAATCCATCGACTTCGAAGGCATATATTTTACCGTATTTCGGGTGATTATAAACCGCATACTTTTGCAGGGCGGTTTCTACCTCTTGGGCCAGATCGGAACATTCTTTCGCTAGTTTCTCGTTGTGATTTACCTTCCGCAGGATTTCAGCAGATTTTCTCAATGAAGTTACGGCAAAGAAATTTGAAGGAACGAGAAATTGGAATGTCGTGGCATCGTCGGAGGGACGGAACGCAGAGATTATTAGTCCGACGGGTTTTACCGGATTCCCTAATCCGTTGTTGGTCATTGTATCGAGAGCTCTCTCTGTTTTACGTTGGAATTTGTAGGGGCCATTGCCTTCTTTCCGTTGCTGTTCTTTGAAAGTTCGCAGTACATTCGTAATGGCTTGTATCCATTCTTCGCCAAATACACTGGTATCACCGGTAACTTTCCAATATTGATAGGCTAACCTAATGGGATAACACAGCGAGTCTATTTCCCATTTGCGCTCGTGCAGTTCGGGTTTCATATCTGTCATGTCGGACATCCATTCCCCTCCGGTAGGACCCATGTTAAATGCGTTTGCGTATGGATCGATATTGATACATTTGAATTGGCGGTTGATGACCCCTGCCAACATTTTCTTTAATCGAGGGTCTTGGTTAGCCAATTGCACGTAGGGCCATACTTGAGCTCCTGAGTCGCGCAACCACATGGCGTGTATATCACCGGTATATACGAAAGTATCGTCGTCCCCATCGAAATGTACGGTCGTATCGAGTGTGTTCGGAAAACAGTTCTCAAACATCCAAGCCAGCCGGGCATTTGTCAATAAGGATTTTACTCGTTTGATTTGTTCTTCTACGGCGTTGGATACGAACAAGCGTTCTTGCGGACGGTTGCTTGTGTATTGTATCCGGGTGTTGTCTTGCTGTGCTGTCGCTACACGAGCTGTGGCTGCATGGGTATAGGAGAATCCATATCCGAGAGCCAGACATAAGCAACTTACTTTTGCAATAGATTTCATAAAAATATACTGTATGTATGGTTAATAAATAAAAATGTGTATCAGTTATAATTGGGAAATCGACGTATATCGTTTTAGTTTTTATCGCATACTGCCAACTTGACCATTACAGGGAAATGGTCGGACGGTATGCGAGATTCGTATCTTCTGATTGAGATTTCTTCGGGACAATCTTTTACCGAGGCTTTTTGAGCGCCTTCTTTCATACGACGATAGCTGTCGGTGAGAACGCCGTATTTCAGAATATGGAATGTAGGCGTTACAAACACATGGTCGATTCGGCTTTCGGTGTAGTTGTCAGAGTCGAAACCGTTGAATGTGCCGTTGATCGCATAACGCAAGTCGGCTACTTCGAATGCGTCGCGGAGTATTCCACTTTTTGTTAAGGCGAGGTAGGAGCGATGAGTCTGGTCTACATTGAAATCTCCGGTGAGTAAAGCTGGTAGATTTTCGCCTATTTCTTTCATTTTTTGTTGTACGAGCAAAGCGCTTTCTACTCGGGCTTGTTTCCCTATATGGTCCATGTGGAGATTGAAAAAGAGAAATTCAAATCCGGTTTCTTTGTATTTGAAATGTCCCCAAGTGCAGATTCTCGGTAAAACCGCATCCCAGCCGACGCTCGGTTTTTCAGGTGTCTCCGATAGCCAAAAGTCTCCGTGTTCCAATAATTCGAATTTATCGATTCGGTAAAAAATGGCTGCATGTTCGCCTTCCTTTTTTCCATCATTACGCCCCACGCCTATGTAATCATATTTCGGGAGGCTCGTTTTCAGGGAGTCTAATTGATGTCTGAGCCCTTCTTGTGTCCCAAAAATATCGAATTCATGAAACTGTACCAGCCCGGCTATGATGGGGCATCTATTTCCCCAACCGTCTCCTTGCAACGAATCGGCGCTGTTTGCGTTCCTCAGGTTATAGGAGGCTGCGGTAAATGTGGTTTTTTTATCGGGTTGACAACCACATAACAGTATGATTATTACGGATAGGATACCTATGCTATTCTTACAGTTCATATATGATATTGATTTGTCTTTCCAAAAGTACTACATTTTATTCATTCGCCAAAGAGAAAGAATAAGGCACAGTTTCTTTGGTTGAGCCTCGTTTCAAATTGGGTTCGTTGTCCATGAGGAATTGTATTTTCCCGCCTTCTACCAAGACGTTGTGCTTGAAATAATTGAGTGTGTGGTTCTTTCCGTTGAGTTTTATCGAACGAATATATTTGTTTGTTGCGCTATTGTTTTTGGCCTCGATGGTCAGGCACTTCCCGTTTTCCAGATGCAGCTTTGCCTCCTTGAATAATGGTGTCCCGATAATATATTGGTCGGTTCCGGGACAGACAGGATAGAATCCGAGAGCCGAGAATATGTACCAAGCCGAGGTTTGTCCGTTGTCTTCGTCACCACAATATCCGTCGGGAGTGGCGGAATAGAGTTTTTCCATGATATCCCTCACCCGATATTGCGCTTTCCACGGCTCTCCCGAGTAGTTATACAGATATACCATGTGTTGTATGGGCTGATTGCCGTGGGCATATTGTCCCATGTTCATCACTTGCATTTCCCTCATTTCATGTATGACTCCCCGGCTTTTGATTCCTAAGTAGCTGGGTATGACGAAAACCGAGTCCATCATGTGGTTGAATGCTTCGTTGCCCCCCATCAAGTCTATGAGTCCTTGCGGGTCGTGGAACACGCAGAAACTCCAATGCCAACTGTTCCCTTCGCAAAAATCGCCGCTCCAATCCGTGGCGCTGAAACGAGGATTGAATTTTCCCCGATCGTCTTTCCCGACCATGAGTTTTTCCGACGGGTTGTACACATTTTTATAGTTTAGGCTTCGCTGTTTATAAATCTCTATTTCGCTATCGGGTTTTCCCAATTTCTTACCGAGGGTATAAATGCACCAGTCATTATAGGCATATTCCAATGTGCGAGCGACATTTTGTCCCACACCGATATTATTGGGTACATATCCCAACCGGTTGTACGCTTCGAAAGCGACTCTTCCCGATGCCGTGCCTTTCAGGTGGTTGTTCGCTCCGTGTTTCAAAGCCTCCCATAACAGTTCTATGTCATAGTCTTGCAAGCCTTTGATATAGGCATCGGCGACAACCGAGGCCGAGTTGTTTCCAACCATACAATCCCGATGTCCCGGGCTGGCCCATTCGGGTAAAAATCCACTTTCTTCATAACTGTTTGCCAATCCTTCTTGAATTTCTTTGTTGACAGAAGGATACATGAGGTTCAAGAAGGGAAATAAAGCGCGGAACGTGTCCCAAAATCCGGTATCTGTATACATATATCCTCTCCTTACTTCTCCGTTGTAAGGACTATAATGGACAATATTTCCATATTTATCTACTTCATAAAACTTACGGGGAAACAATAAAGAACGATACAAGCAAGAGTAGAAAGTACGTAGTTGTTCATCAGTTCCCCCTTCTACTCTCACTCTATTCATTACATCGTTCCAAGCATTTCGAGCAGACTCTTTTACCTCGTTAAAATTCCTACTGCCCAGTTCTTCCAAATTCAACCATGCCTGCTCTTCACTGATAAAAGAAGAACTTACCTTTACACCAATCTTTTCACCTTTATAAGTCTTGAATCCCAACACAGCACCGACATGATTATCTTCTACCTCTCTTTTACCTTTTATAATTTTATCTCCGCTCCATACTTCCGCCGAGGCAAAAGGCTTATCAAATTTCATCACGAAGTAATTTCTAAAATTATCCGGTACTCCCCCGCTATTTTTAGTCGTATAGCCGGTTACCGTGCCATTTTCCTCATCTATCTGAACGAAAGACCCGTTATCGAACGCATCTACTACGATATACGACTCTTCACTTTCTGGGAAAGTAAACCTAAAATAAGCAGAACGTTCCGTCGGAGTAATTTCTGTTTTCACATCATGGTCAGCCAAATACACACTATAATAATAAGGCTTTGCCGTCTCAGCTTTATGAGAAAACCAGCTTCCTCGTTCATTTTGCAGGAACTTTTTACCACCGGTCACCGGCATCAATGCAAACTGCCCGTAATCATTGATCCACGGACTGGGCTGATGTGTCTGCTTAAATCCTTTTATCTTATCGTCGGTATAACAATAGGCCCAGCCATTTCCCATATCTCCCGTTTGCGGTGTCCAGAAATTCATTCCCCACGGTAATGCGACAGCCGGATAGGTATTACCCGTAGACAAGGTAAACTTAGATTGTGTTCCCACTAACGGATTCACATAGTCAACCGGTGAAAAAGAAGTAGAAAGCACCTCTTTACCCCCGCACGATATAAGTAAAACAGATAAAAATACAAGTAAAGAAACTTTTTTCATGGAATCGTTTTTTTTATTTTTTGTGACAAAAGTAAGCCGGGGCAATTAATAAAACCATTAATAGAATATTAATTATCCATATGCAATACTTATTTCCGAATCAAAAACATTAATAAGGCATTAACAATTCTCATAAGAAAGGGAGCGACATAACAAGATTAATAACAGGGGGAACCACTCGACAATCAGCATAAAAACGATTCTTTCAAATAAAGCTATCGAGGTCAACGTTATTGCCTCATATCTTTCCATATATTTTACTGTAAATAGTCACGTGTAGAAAACAACATCGCCTCAAACAAGAAAAACAACTCAATGAAAATTTTCTTGTTTGAGGCAGTGATACATTTCTGATACTATTCGCTAATCCGTAAGCCTATTGACACCGACACCGTCGAAAGTCATCTTCACCGGTTTAATAAAACCATTTTCGTCAAAATACATACGGTCGATACAAATCTCTCTATGATTTGGAATCGTATCGCCCAATGGGTGACGATGATAAACAATATACCACTCGTCTTTCCCCGGTATCTGAATGACCGAATGATGTCCCGCGCCTGTACCCACACTCTCGTCTTGTTGCAATATTTTTCCAATACGCTCGAAAGGGCCGAACGGAGAATCGGCAATGGCATAAGCCACACTATAATCCGAACCTCCCCAACTGCCTTCCGACCACATAAAATAATATTTGTTATTCCGTTTCAACATAAAAGGTCCCTCCACATAATTCTCAGGTGTGACCGATTTATAATACGAACCATCGTCAAAAGGAACGAGACTCAATAAATCCGAACTCAATTTTACCATATTACAATGATGCCAGCCTCCATAATACATATAATAACTACCGTCGTCATCTTTAAAAACGAACTGATCGATCGGCTGGGCTCCGTTCACAATCTTATCGATCAAAGGTTTCCCCAAAACGTCTTTAAATGGGCCTGCCGGGTTATCAGCCACAGCGACACCGATTCCACCATATTGCTCATCATTCTGGATATCATTCCCCCCGAAAAACAAATAATATTTGCCATTCGCCCGAACAATAGACGGAGCCCATAAGGCAAATTCCAACCACTTTATATTCTCAACAGACAACACTTTGGGATGCTTAGTCCAGTGAACCATATCTTTTGATGAAAAAGCATCCATATAAGTCTGTATATTATAGACCTGATGAATGGCCCGCGTTTCTTTTTTCAATTCGGGAAAATCTGTGCTATCAGCTCCGAAAGGAATATCGGACAACGTAGGATATATCCAATATTCATCATCGAAGACAACCCCTTCTGGATCGGCATACCAACCCTCGACAATAGGATTGCCACTATACTCTTTCTCATGCTTACACGCCACCAACAGCAGCGCCAAACTCAATACAATAATACTTCTCATCATGTGTCGTTTTTAATTAATGTAACAAAAATAAACGTCGGTCATTAACGGAAATATTAATAAACCATTAACAAACAAACTTCGGTACACAGTAAAAATACTCTGCCCATTAATAATATAATATTTTTATTATCAATTCCATGAAAAGATTCCATAAATATAATTTTTTTCTTTGTAACCCTCCTAAACCATATTATCTTTGCAAAAAACAGTTATAAGTATTCATGCAAAAGACGCTTATATTTCTGCTCTTAATGTTGGCCCTGATACCGGTTGAAGCACAAAATATTTCATCTGGATTATATTTTGCTGCCCATACCTCCATTAAAGAAGAAAGAACATCGCTTATCCTATCTCCCGAGTTCGACGCCTCAAAAGGTCTAACATTAGATTTCGATATTAAATTCAGACCCGAAGAACATAACTACGGATATGTCTTTCGAATCATAATCGACGATGAAAAGAGTTTCGATTTGATAGCGAATATTACACCCGAAAAAAGAGCGTTGAATTTGATAGAAGGGAACAACGTCTATCTGGCTTTCGATGAAGAACTACTGAATCAATACTCATGGAATAAATGGGCGCATATCCGGTGTTCAATCTATCCGGATAGTTTACAGCTCATCTTCGACAATCAAACATTGCAAGGCCAGTATAAATTTATCAATATCAAGAACGTGAAATTCTACTTCGGATACTCCGATCATGAAAAGTTTCATTCTTCCGATGTTCCTCCGATGTCTATACGCAACATAAAAATCACAGACAATAAAAATAAAACAATTGCATATTGGCCTTTAAAAGAACATCTGTCGCATTCCTGTTTGGATAGTCTGTATCAGATTCCGGCGACAGTCACCAATCCTACATGGGAAATAAATAAACACACCAAGTGGGTAAAAGAAAAAACATTAGCATTACCCATATATACACAAATCTGCCATGCCCCGTCAAAAGGGAATATTTATTTTGCCAACAGCTCATTTGTACTCGTTTATTCGACTATCGATAATACATTAGATACGATTTATCCTGCTCATGGAGCTCCATACACAGAAATAAACAACCAACTCATTTATCAGCCTTATTACGATGAATTATGGTCATACGATTTCGATCCCTTGAAACAGATGTCTATATTCAATTTCAACGATAACACATGGACAAAGAATGACCGTGAAATAAAAAATCCGGAATATTCTCAACACAATACGTTTATATCGCCCAATGACTCGTGTCTGTATATTTTTGGCGGATATGGTAATTATCAATATAAGAACTTGATACTTAAAAAAGGACGGACACAGGACGACTGGATTCCGGTATCGTACATCGAAGAAATACCTCCGCGTTATCTAAGCGGATCGGACTACAAAAACAGAGACACGATATTGGTGTTCGGCGGCTGTGGCAACCCGCAAGGGAAACAAGAATTAGGAGTCATAAATTATTACGATCTTTATGCGATAGACATCAACACATTCAAAACAAAGAAATTGTGGACTATCCCCAACGATACGAAAAACTTCGTCGTCGGTAATCATATTGTTACAGACGAAACGAATAACAAGCTATATGCTTTATGTTTTCCGAATGATTGTTCGAACAGCTATATCCTGCTAAAATCGTTCGATTTGACAGATGGGAATAACTGTACGAACTATGCAGATACAATCCCTTTCTCCTTCAATGATGTAAATTCTTTCTGTACACTCTACTACGACTCGTTACAGTCGAGGCTGTATGCCGTAACCAATTATAACTACAACAATAAATCAAATATAAACATATACTCATTAGCTTATCCCCCGTTAAAAATAGAAGATACGCTGCAAACAGTTGCAGGACATAAGGCACGTGTTACAAAGATAGGGTTCTTCATAGGTATAGGAATTTGCATAATTGCAGGTATGGGCTGTATGTACCTCTGCTACCGAAAAAAGAAAAGAAGAAGAAAAGAAAGCCACATTCCTCACAACCCTCCGGTCGTTACAAATACGGATCGTTCTTCCAAGACAACTACCCAAGACGAAAACTATAAGCCCCAACCGGACATTCACAAAAAATCATCTATTCTTTTCTTAGATGGATTTCAAGTATGGGATAAAAATGGTGCAGATATCACCAAATCATTCACACCTATTTTGAAACAACTGCTCATTCTTATCATATTATATAGCGTAAATAACAAGAAAGGGATTTCAAACGTCACTCTGAGAGAGTTGCTTTGGTTTGATAAAACAGACGAAAGTGCCCAAAATAACCGCCGAGTAAATATCCGAAAACTAAAACTTTTGCTGGAAAAACTAGACGGTGTCGAACTTGTAAAAGAAAGCACCTATTGGGCGTTAAAGTTCACTCACGCTTATTGCGATTATATCGATGTTTGTAATTGGATCGACAAAGTAAAAAACAAAGAACCTATCACAGCCGAAAACATCAATGATTTACCCTTAAACCTGCTATCGGGACAATTATTACCATATGTCCAAACAGACTGGTTGGATTCTTTCAAGTCCGATTACACGAATTCCGTATTAGATATGGCAATAAATTTATCCAAGCAAGAATATATAAAGGGAAACAACGAATTATTAATTCAGATAGCCAACAGCATGTTTGCACACGACAAAACAGACGAGTATGCATTGATTCTCAAATGCCACACATTATATAAACAAGGAAGAACCAGCTTGGCCAAAACGACATTCGACACATTCTGCAATGAATATAAAGCAATGCTGAATACGAATTACACAAAAACATTCAATGAAGTAATTAATTGTCAATTGTAATCTACATAGAAGAATAAAAACGAACGTTCATCGAGACCGGTCAATAATCGTCCATATATATTTATTTATATCGGACTCTCGTTAAAATACAAAAAATATACACCGAAAAAATTTTATATCCTGAATATTTCTCAAAATCGATCTTTACTTTCCCTCGTCAATATTAAATTATTGAACCTTCTGAATAATAATTTGTTATTACAAGAAAGGACAATTCCCACCGCTACGCTACACCTCCATATAGACAAATGACACGAGAAAGAAAATTTATACAAAACTTAACATATTGAATAAAAAGCAATTAGGCAATTAGCCACAGAAAATATACATTTGCATTCGAACTCGTGAGAGAAACAAATTAATTATATGAAACAATTCATTCGATATACGATATTATGCGTCGGATACATTTTAGGCTCCCAAAGTCTTTTGTACGCCGAAACGCCAACCGATAGTATAGATACTATTCCTACCGACTCGATTATCGCAAAAAAAGATACCACCGTAAAAAAACTGAACATATTCCAAAAGGTTCTGAAATACTTCGATGACTCCAATGCTCCACGCCCCGATAAAAAATTCGATTTCGGTATCATCGGAGGACCTCACTATTCTTCCACGACAAAGCTGGGAATAGGCTTGGCTGCCTCGGGGACATACCGGTTACGAAGAGACTCGATCACACAACTCTCCAACGTTTCGCTTTATGGAGATGCCACGACCACAGGCTTTCTTTTGATAGGAGTAAAAGGAAATAACATCTTTCCCAAAAATAAATTCAGGATAGATTACGACTTTTATTTATACACATTCCCGAGTGACTTTTGGGGCATAGGTTACGAAAACGGAAATAACAACGCCAACAAAAGCTCCTACGACAGACTGGAAACTATTTTACGTATCGACTGGCTGGCTCGCTTACATAAGGACCTCTACGGAGGAATTTCTACGGGATTTAACTGGGTGAAAGGATCGGATTTCACAAAAATCGAACTACTCGAAGGAGAAGCCCGAGAAGTAATCAGCACGAGTATAGGAGCCACACTTGTATACGACAGTCGCGATTTTATTACCAACGCAGCAAAAGGAGTTTATATAAAAGTTAACCAACGATTCTTCCCCAAATTCTTGGGCAATAAAAAAGCGTTTACTCGCACCGATTTCATTTTCGATTATTATCACCGCCTATGGGAAGGAGCGATCCTTGCTTTTGACCTACATGGAGAATTCAATTACGGCGATGTACCCTGGAATATGCTTGCAGCTTTGGGAGGGTCGGCCCGTATGCGAGGATACTACGAAGGCAGATACCGAGACAAAAATTTAATCGAAACTCAAATAGAACTCCGTCAACACATTTGGAGGCGAAATGGCATAGCCGTATGGGTAGGAGCAGGAAACGTATTTCCTTCGTTCTCAGGTTTTAAATGGGGACATACACTCCCCAATTACGGAATAGGCTATCGCTGGGAGTTCAAAAACCGAGTCAATGTACGACTCGACTACGGATTCGGAAAAAAAGGACAATCGGGATTTTTATTCAACATCAATGAAGCATTTTAATCAAATATTTACACAGAGGCGCATATTTTGGATTTTTTCGGGAATCATGTTGGTTCCCAATATTTTTCTATGTTTTACAGAACAATTGCCACTCCTGTTCAAAGTCTCCTATATCCTCATTCCGGGAGCTTTATACCTTTTGTTATTAATTCTCTCCCGCAAACCGGGAATCACCTTTTGGGCTCTTTTTCCCCTTCATTTCATAGGCGCGTTTCAATTGGTACTACTCTATCTTTTCGATAATCCCATTATCGCCTCAGACATGTTCCTGAACATGTTTACGACCAACAGCGGAGAGGCTTTCGAATTACTCGATAAATTGGCTCCGGCGGTAGTAGGCGTATTCTTACTTTATCTTCCGGCATTGGCTCTTGCCGTTTACTCCATACGTCGCACCGAGACCCTCACACCTCTTTTTCAAAAAAGAGTGTTCATGTTGGCTATGCTCATGATCGGTAGTGGAATACTTGTTTACACACCTGCTCACCGAAAATATCCTCATACGGCAAGGCTCGACAACCTTTACCCCATCAACGCGTTCAACAATGCCCGATTCGCCGTGGACAGTTGGGAAGCAGCAAAGAACTATCCACGCACATCGAGAAAATTCGACTACCGGGCCACATCGACAAGAGACACCGAACTCCCCGAAATCTATATCTTCGTAATCGGAGAAACCTCCCGCGCCGGAAACTGGGGGCTATATGGGTACGAACGAAATACGACCCCCAAACTCGACGCCATGCCCGATGTCATTCATTTCGACGATGTACTGACACAAATCAATGCGACTCATAAAAGCGTTCCGTTAATGCTATGCCCCGCCGATGCACTCAATTACAATGAGATATACCGACAAAAGAGTCTTATTTCGGCATTTAAACAAGCTGGGTTCCACACGTCGTTTCTCTCCAACCAACTGCGCAACGGATCATTTACCGAGTTCTTTGCCGACGAAGCAGACTGTACGATCTATTTCGCCGCACCGAAAAATAAACCGCATCTACATGACGATGTACTATTATCCGCAGTCGACTCGTTACTGAACATAGGTAAAACGAAGCAACTCATTATCCTTCACACCTATGGCTCCCACTTCAATTACTGTGAACGATACGATACCGATTGCCGAATATTCACCCCCGACCACATTAAAGAAATCGATCATAAGAACAAGCAAGCCATGATAAATGCCTATGACAACTAGATCGTTGCCACCGACAAATTCTTGGCACAAGTTATCGATAAACTCGACCGAACCGGAAAAACTTCGGCCATGCTGTATCTCTCCGACCACGGGGAAGATTTGCTCGACGATGAACGTAATCGATTTCTGCACGCCTCCCCCATTCCCACCTATTACCAGCTGCACATACCCTTTGTCATTTGGTTCTCGGATAATTACTCTACTCTTTTCCCCGATGACATACGACAAGCCCGGAATCGGCATACCACCCCATTCGACTCGCGAGTCGTATTCCACACCTTATTGGGTATCGGAGGCATTGAAACCGAATAT
>ENA-OOQP01000849-OOQP01000849.1-human-gut-metagenome-genome-assembly--contig:-NODE-849-length-12821-cov-1.818267_pt1 | contig 12821 bp, 10 predicted proteins | sample MGYA00241266_ERZ501171 | MGnify/ENA primary metagenome ERZ501171 (study PRJEB25962, sample SAMEA2042501) | human gut metagenome | biome: human gut; feature: human-associated habitat; material: faeces...
CACACCATTTCACTTTTTCGGTCTGCACTTTTTTAGCATCCCTGCTCATTACAGTGCGCCGAATATCCACAGCATTAAAAGCCCGAAGAGAGCCAGAATCAAAAGACACGGCAACAATATGACGAGATATCCGGACAGAACCATTGCCAGCTTTTCCTTGAAGCTGACCTTTTCCTCTGTCATCATCTCTTTGAACTTTTCCTCCTGTTCACCGGAGGATTTTTTTATGCGCTTCCAAATCATATCGACTCCTTATTTTACGCTGATGGTTCGGCGGTTTTATTTGCCGTTTTTCAAGGTTTTCGGTACATCGAAGAGATAATCGCCGTTTTCATCCAGCTTTTTCTCGGGGAAATGGCAGGCTACGAAGTGCCCGGGTTCAACCTCTGTGAGCGGAGGGGGAACTCTCTTGCACTTGTCGCAAGCCATATAGCATCTTGTATGGAATTTGCAACCCTCCGGAGGTCTTATGGGGCTTGGAATATTGCCCTCGAGCAGAATTCTTTCCTTTTTCAGGCTCTCGGCATCAGTTGTCGGGATGGAGGAGAGCAGAGCCACGGTATAGGGATGACGAGGATCCTCAAAAATTGTCTGCGCACTTGCAAGCTCCACTATATTGCCGAGATACATAACGCAGATTCTGTCCGAAATATATCTTACTACGGAGAGGTCATGCGAGATGAACATATATGTGAGGTTTTCTTTTTCCTTCAGCTCCTGAAGCAGGTTTATTATCTGCGACTGAATGGAAACATCAAGCGCGGATACACATTCATCGCAAACGATGAATTTCGGCTTCACGGCAAGCGCACGTGCAATGGAGATACGCTGGCGCTGACCGCCCGAGAACTGGTGCGGATATCTGTGCATCATATAGTCCTGCAAGCCGCAACGGCGCATCGTCTCAAGGATATATTCCTTCATTTTCGGAGAACCGTGCTTGTAATAATTATGTGTAACAAGCCCCTCCTCGATAATTTGACCTATTGTCATTCTCGGGTTGAGCGAGGAATATGGGTCCTGGAAGATTATCTGCAGATCCTTGCGGAGCAGGCGCATCTCGGAATATTTCAGTCTGGCGAGGTCTATGCCGTCATCCAGCATTGCTTCGTATTTTGCAAATTCGGCATCGCCCGCGTGCTTTTCCTTGAGCGCGTCTATCTTTGCGCTGACTTTGGATATTTCATTCTCATACTTTGCAATTGTCCCTTCTATAGCGGAAGCTTTTTTGCCGAGTGCCGCTATCTTTGCGGGGACTTTTGCTTTCTTTTTCGGGTTTTCTTCTGCTTCGAGAACCTCAATTTCGTTCTTTATGTTGACAATGTTTTTCTGGAGCTCAACTATCTCATGCTCTCTTTTTGAGCGCTCCAACAGGAGTGCCGCGCCTGCCTTAGTGTCCTTTACGACGAAGCCGCCGAGAATTTTTGCCACATGGGAAAGTGCTGTTTCATAGTCGGCTATCGCGAGGTTTTTCGTTTGGAGGTCGAAGAAAGAGGCATTTGCACCGAGTCCGTCGCACCTCTTTGTGAGTGCCTCCGCTTTGGCATAGGCGGAATGTATTTTCGCTACATACTTTTCTGCATGCGAGAGCGTTTTTCTTACATATGAGGGAGATATTTCGGCGAGAGTGTGACCGTAAAACATCGTGGTGCCTGCGGTCTGTTCATAAAGCTGGAGAATAACTCTGCCGAGCGTCGATTTACCACAGCCCGATTCGCCTACTATACCGAGTGTTTCGCCCTTGTAGATATCGAGCGTGATTTCCTCGTTTGCGCGGACATAAAGCTGATTCTTCTGGAAAATGCTTGACTTGCCGACAGGAAAGTATTTCTTAAGATTTGTTATTGATAAGAGCTTTTCTGTGTTCTTCGGTGTGTTCTGCACTTTTTCTCACCTCCTTTTCGGGATAGAAGCAACGGATTTTCTGACCCGCCACTACTTCTTTCAGCTCCGGCTCTTCGGCAAAGCAACGCGCTGTCGCATATTTGCATCTCGGAGCGAATTTGCATCCTTTCGGCAGTGCCAGAGGATGAGGCACAACACCGGGAATAGGCTCAAGCTTATGCGTGATATTATCTATGCGGGGGATACTGAACATCAGTCCCTCCGTGTACGGATGGCTCATTTTGCAGTCGGCAAATATAACCTTTGCCGAGGACTGCTCCACGACCTGACCGCAGTACATTACTACAACGTCGTCTGCCATTTCATTGATAACGCCGAGGTCATGAGTAATGAAGATAATGGAGGTGCCGTTTTCTCTTTGGAGTTCGTTCATGAGATGCAGAATCTGCGCCTGAATGGTAACATCGAGAGCCGTGGTCGGCTCATCCGCAATGAGTATTTTCGGCTTGCAGGCGAGCGCCATAGCTATCATGACGCGCTGTCTCATACCGCCGGAGAGCTGATGCGGATACTGCTTGATGACTGCCTCGGGATTTGGAATCTGAACATCATAGAGCATCCGGAGAGCTGCTTCTCTTGCTTCTTTTTTTGACTTGCCTTGATGTATGAGAAAAGGCTCGGAGAGCTGCTTTTCTATCGTGAATACAGGGTTGAGCGAGGTCATCGGCTCCTGGAAGATAACGGAAATCTTATTTCCGCGGATATCATACATCTGTTGCTCGGAGAGCTTTGTCAGATCCTTGCCGTCGAAAAGTATCTCGCCCTCGGCTATATATCCGTTTCCGTCGAGCAGGTGGAGTATACTCATGGCGGAGACACTCTTGCCCGAGCCGGATTCGCCGACTATACCGATTGTTTTGCCCGGTTCAAGGCTGTAGGAAACATCGTTTACCGCCTTTACGGTGCCTTTTCTTGTTTTGAAATATGTATGAAGGTGCTTTACTTCGAGTAATGACATATTATTTTTTCACCTCCGTTACTTTTCCTGGCTGCTCTTCGGGTCAAGAACATCCCTCAGAGTATCGCCCAATATATTGATACTGATAGTGGCTATTGCAAGGAATATAGCGGGGAAGAGCCACTGCCACCAGTAATTCTGAATGACTATAGAGTTATTTGCACCGTTCAGCATATTACCCCATGTGGGTCGCGGCTGCTGAACGCCGAAGCCGAGGTAAGAAAGGCTGGATTCCGTGAGCAGACAGCCCGCGAAATCGAGCGTCATGCTGACGATGATGACCGATATGATATTCGGGAGAATATGGCGGAAGGCGATGATTCTCTCCTTTACGCCCATTGCCTTTGCCGCGGTGACAAATTCTTTTTCTCTCTCGGCGAGCACCTGCGCACGTATCATGCGCGCGAGACCTGTCCATGAGAGCAGACCGAGGATTACCATGATTATCATTATTCTCGTGGTCTCGCTGATGGGGCGCGATGTGAGAACATACGAGAGCATCATTGCAAAGGGAAGGAACGGAATAGCCGAGAAAATTTCCGTGACACGCATGAGGAGGATATCGACCCAGCCGCCGAAATAACCGGCCAGACCGCCGAGGATAATGGCGATGACGGACGAGATGATAACCGCGATGGCGCCTATTGTCATTGTCATTTTACCGCCGTGGATGATTCGCGTCAGCGTATCTCTGCCGAGGTTGTCTGTTCCGAAAGGATAACCCTTGAGTCCGGAGGACTTGATGAGCTTGCCGTCGGAATCCGCAAGGTATGTCTGGTAAGGACCTGCGTAAACGGCAGAGCATTCCGTGCCGTTTATATCCTTGAGCTGTCCTTTGTCATTTGAACCCCATGCATATGCATGACCGCCGTCGGTGACGCCGACGAAATGAAAAGCACCGCCGCTGATAGCCACAAGCTTTTCACCTGCGGGAATTTCCGCTATGGCATTTTCGCCGTATCTTGAAGCACCCTGAACGAGAACCTCACCGCTTTCGAGAAGAACGGCGAGACATCCGTTTGTTGTTGCTATATCTGCTATCTTTTTACCGTTCAGGTAAGACATGATGCTTACCTTTTCTCCGGTTGAGGAGGTTGCCGTTTCACGGCGAAGCATACCGCCGGGACATTCCAGCGTTCCGTCCTCCATGAGAAGGAAGGCATAATAGTTTGTCAGAGCGACCTTCTTTACTTTTGTATAGTTGCCCGAGTCTACCTCAGCCATATTGAGGCAGGCGTTTTTGTTGCCCCACATGTAAACCTTGCCGTCATATACAAGAGCGCTCACCTGATAGCCCGCGACAAGCTGGCGGACCTTGGTGACATCTTCGACTCCGTTTTCTATCAGGTCCACGGGACACTGGATTACAGGGTCGTCCTTGTTGCCTTGAAAATATCCGTACTGACCGCGGGAATTTACACCCCAGCCGATGAGCTTGCCCGATGTGCTTATCGCGATGACATGGTCATTTCCCGCGGAAGCCATATAGGTTTTGCCGTCTTTCAGCTCTTCCGGAATTTCGGAATAGTCAACCTTTGAAAGCGTATTTTTCGGATATCCCCATAAATATATGTTGTTATCCTCGCTCACGCCGACGGAAAAAAGCGATGCTCCGGAGATGCTCGCGATATTGTTTTTCATGCCTGCCGGAACCTTGCGCATTGTCATATTGGGAGCGATATTCGCCTGATTTGCATCAATGAAGTTTACATCCATCGGAAGAAAGAGCGGACCGACAAAAACGAGTATGAACATAGCTATAAGCACTACGAGAGAAACGACCGCTATTTTGCGCCTGAAAAATGCCTTGACTGCAAGCTTGGAGGGAGACTCCAGCTTTTCCACGGCGAAGATTTCGCTATCGGAAAGCTCCTTGCTCGCGCCCATAAACATTCTTGAAAACCAGCGACCTATCTTAAAACCGCCGCGAGCGGATTTATTTTCTTTCTGCTTGTTATTCTTTGACATATAAATCCGCCTCCTTTACTTGTTGACTCTGATACGCGGGTCTACGAGACCGTAGATGATATCTATGAAAAGATTGCCCGCGAGAGAAATGAATATGTAGAACATCTGAAGAGCAAGCACTATTTCGTTGTCGTTATTTGTGAGTGCCTGAAAATATGTTCTGCCTATGCCGTTGAGTGCAAAGATGTTTTCTATCATCAGAGAGCCGCTGAATATTCCGAGGAACCAGCCTATGATGAGCGTTACCACGGGGAGAAGCGCATTTCTCCACGCATGACTGTAGATGACAACACGCTCGCGCAGACCTTTTGCTCTCGCTGTTCTGATGCAGTCCATCGAGAGCGCCTCAATCATGGAGGCACGGACATATCTTGTCATACCGCCGAGCGAGCAGAAGGTCATTACTATCAGCGGCAGGGCGAGATGGTACATCTTGTCCCAGAACTGCCGCCACGGTGTCCACTCAAGACTGCCTGCCGTTATCATTCCCGAGACGGGGAACCACCCGAGCACGACGGCAAAAAGCCAGATGAATACTATGGCTATGATAAAGGTCGGCAGGCTGTAGCCCACGACTGTTCCCACCTGAACGGCGACATCGCGCTTTGAGCCGCGCTTCACTGCGCAGAAAATACCGAGCGGTATAGTTATGCCGAGCGCGAGGATAGTAGCGAAAATATTTATGAAAATGGTATTTTTCATCGGCTCCCTGATAACCTCGGCAACAGGCTTGTTGTATATGGCGGAATCGCCGAGATTGCCCTGAAGTATACCGTTGAAGGTGCCGTCGTCATAGGGATAGATACCTATCCATCTGCCGTAGCGCTCGAGCTTTGTACCGTTTGTGCCGTATTTCTTTTGCCAGAATTCATACCGCTCATCGTAATTGAGCTTGCCCTTGCTTGCCTTTACTTCCTCGGTTGCCGTTTGCGCCGCCTTGTCTATAGGCAGCATATTGTAGATGAGAAAAAGCATAAGGGAAAGGATAAAGAATACAAGTATGATATACAGCAGTCTTTTAACTAAGTATTTTCCCATTGTGTCCTCCCGGAAAATTATAAAAATCTTTTATATATATGCATTTTTGTGCCGCGAATACTGTCGAACCAACGCAATGCCGCTTGATTTGCGCGGCAAAAAAACGCATATATATACGACTTTGCAGGAATGACGCGCGGGGCGTCATTCCTGCAAGGCATGAAGGCTTTCGCCTTTAAATCTTATTTGCGCTTCTTCGCGGATTATTTGTTATAGTTCTCAAAGAAGTCAGCTTCGTCCATGATATATGCAGCGCTGTAATCGTCATACAGGCTGGGGTCGATAGTCCACTGGAAAGAGTAATCGTAAACAGCGGAGTTGAAGCCTGTAGCAAAGTTGATTGCATTGAGCTTCGGTGTGCCGTCATAGCCGTATTGATTCATGCGGTAAAGCTCGCCGAAGAGACCCTTGTTGAAGTCGGTGGTAGTATATGTGATATACATGCCGATAGCCGTTGTTGCGGTGGAATTCTTCTGCCATGCCGTGAGAAGCTGTTCTGTAACGGAGTTGGGATGTGTGCCGAACCAGTTGATTGCGAGAGGCATATAGTACTCGCCGTCTATCTTGACTGTCTTGTACTTGCTGTCTGTTGTCTTGAAGTTGAGGTTATCGAGAGAGAGCTCGTAGCCGGAGAGCTTCTTGTAGCGGACAGCGTCCTTTTTAGCGTCGAATGCCTTGCCTTCCACATTGTACTTCCAGCCTGCTGCCTCGAGAACCGCGATAGCACTGTCGGAGCTGTAGTTGTACTGGTTGATGTTGATTGTGTCCTTGCATGCAAGGAAAGCCTGAGAGAGAGGATAGTAAGGACCGTGAACAACGGCACCGTAACCGCCTGTGAATGTCTGAGCAAACTCGGGACGGTTGATGGTATACATGATAGCCTGACGTACTTCTGTCATACCTGTAGGACCGAAGTCGCAACGGAAGCCGAGCTTACCGTAGCCGGCGCGGTCATAGTGAGTCTCTGCATATTTGTCGGGGTTTTCGCTGACAATCTTGAGCGCAGCCTTTGTTGTGTCGCCGCCTGTGATTTCTGCGACAACATCGACCTGACCCTTCTTGAACATATCCAGCTGTGTTTCCTCGACAAGCTTGATATATGTGATTGTCTCGATGGAAGCCTTGCCGCGAGCGTCGTCGCCGGGATAGTTGGGGTTGAGCTTAAGTGTAGCTGTAAGAGAGGATGCGTCGTAGTTGGAAATCACATAAGGACCGGAGAAGGGAAGATCGGAATCCCACTTGAGGTTAGCCACGATTTCGGCGGCTACTTTGTAAGAATCCTTGCCGTCCTTTGTCTCTTTGGCATAGAAAGCGTCGTTGAGACCGCAAGCCTTTGTTTCGGGGTCAACTACGATGTCGCCTTCAGCACCGAGGTAAAGAGCGAGCGGTACGGGAGAAGCGGCAGCGAGAGTATCGGAGTAATAATAGTTTGCGTAATCCTGAGTATATGTGAAAGAGAAGGTGTAGTCATCAAGAAGCTTTACGCCTGCAAAATACTTTGTACCTGCAGCCTCCTCGCCGGTTGCGCCGGTGTAAGCCTTGAAATCGTTGAAGCCGACGAGCGTCTGACCTGCATTGCCTGTAGCGCCTGCCTCAACGGCAACGGGCGAGCTGTTTGCGAGAACGGATGCAACATAGTGCTTTGCATTGATAGCGGAACCGTCACTGAATACGAGGTCATCTCTTATCTTGATTGTATAGGTGAGTGTGCCGTCTGCGTTTACAACGGAAGTGGGAACCTCTGCGAGAGTACTCATATTCCAGTGGAATATGCCATCTGTATCGGACATAATTGTGTCATGACCGGAGGTGAGCTTCTGGATATCGTAGTCGGAAGCGCCGGGGCTGGACTTACCGAATGCGGCATTACGGAAAGCACCGGAAAGGTCTGTAGTGCTGCCGAGAATGACGGAGCTTGCCACGCCTTCCTTGAGTGTGCAAGAAATGATAGCGTCCGCGGGACCCCAGTAAGGAGTTGTAACGAAGTTCTGAATCTTCTTGTCGTAAAGATCGAAGTACTGGTTGGAATAAAGCGGAATTTCGGGAACGAGGTAGTTCCATCTCTGAATGTAGAGCTTCCACCATTCGTTGTAAACATCGGTGGATGTCTTGTCTGCTACGGGTGTGGTATTGTAAACCATTGCCATAGAGAGGAAGTCCATACCGAGTTCGTATTTTGTACCGTCGACGGTGACATAAGCAAGACCTGTTTCCTTGTCTTCTTCTACCATGTCGATGGTAACCTTGCTTCCGATTTTAGAATAAACGGAAGTGAAGTCCTTGTGAGAAACTGCATCTGCAGGGTCAATAGGCTGATACTCAACGGGCTTTACGTCCTCTTTTTTGCCGCAAGCAAACAGAGCGAGCATCATAAGAGCCACAAGAACCAAAGCTAAAACTTTTTTCATCTGTTTTTCCTCCTGAAAAATATTTTGATTTACAGGCTGAGCCTGCAAGCAATAATTCAATTTATGCGGATTCTGGATATAATGCCTCAAAATGCCGTATAAAAATAATTATTATGCAGTATTGTACCATATTTACAATATTTTTACAATACTTTTTTAAAAAAATCTTTGCTTTTTTTAACAATTTGGAAATTTTTTTAGTTGAATGTGAATATTTCGAAAAAATTTCGGTATTTTTGAGCGATATTCACATGATTTTATTCTTTCACTTTGCTTTTGCTTTTATTCTTCGGTCATCGGAGGGCTTTCTGCGTTTTTCCTTCATTTTTTATATAATATATGAGCCGATAATTTTTTCAAAAAACACTTGACAAACGGTCGGGTTTATTGTAAAATATATTTGAAGAAGAACATCGCTTCTGCGCGAAGGCGCGGACAGCATACAAAAATAAATGGGGTAAGGTGAACGCTGTGAAAGAAATGTTTGAGATGCCGAAGCTGGACATAATCGCACTGGCAGATGAGGATATTATCAGAACATCAACCGACAGAGGACAGTGGGATATCCAAGCTGTCAAGAGCGGCATAAATGCTTTCGCCAAAATTGACGACAAGGACGAGTGACCCGCGTTTTCCGAAAGACGAATATCCGCAAATATGGCGCTGTGTGCTCACGGCGCCTTTTTTATTTAATGACAGAAAATATATTGACAGATGCGAAATTTTGCAGTATAATATAATTGAGCGGTTGAATTTTGATAATTTAAATGCGAAATCCTCCGTGCCGAAACCGATATTATTATAAGAAAGGAAACGATCACATGAAAAAGAAACTTCTTATTGCCGCGCTGACGCTGGTGATGCTGTTTGCCTTCTGCCTTGCGCTGAGTGCAGAAGGAGAAACGACGCCGACGGCGGAAATTTTCGCCTGCAATCTCGAATTCGGCAATCAGGTATATATTCTGTATGCCGTTGATGTCAGCAATGCTCCCGGCATAACAATGGAAAATGTGGGTCTGAAGATAGAGCGCGCAGACGGCGGCAAAGCGCCTGTCAATATCGTCGCTACCGAGAAGGAGACGATTGCCGGAAAAGAATACTACGTGGCGATATACAAGGACCTTGTGGCTAAGGAGATGGGCGATATAGTAACAGCTACTCCTTATGTTGAGGTCGGCGGTGTAAAGTACGAGGGTGCTCCCAAAGACTACAGCATCTGCACATACGCCGCGCGAATGCTGGGACTTGTCGATGGCGTTACGGGAACTGACGACGAAAATCTCATAAAAATGCTCAGAGATATGCTCCGCTACGGCGCGAGCGCGCAGATAAAGTTCAATTATAAGACCGATGCGCTCGCATCTGCCATGCTTGACAATCGCATAAATGTGACATACAATTGCAAAGAGCTGCTGGATGCACAATATACAAATCCGAACCCGTCGTCTTTCTCTCTTGCGGAGGGCAGTGTGAAATTGCAGCCGCTTATCATAAAGGGTTATATATTCAGATACTGGAGAGATGAGATGGGAGAACCTGTCCTCAATATAGACACATCAAAACCCGGCGACATCACTCTGTATCCTGTTTCTGATATTGAGCGTTATCCGATTATATATGAAAACACCAAGGGCGTTCGGAACAGCAACGTCGATATCTACGATGTGAGGGATGCGATATACCCTCTTCCGCTCGAGAAATATGATTATGTTTTTAACGGATGGAGACTGAACAGCCCTTACGGCGATTTTGTCGGCGAGGACGGAATTCCCGCGGGGACCACGGGCACTATCGTGCTCTACGCCGACTGGACACTGAAGCCGGAATTCGAGGGATTTTACTATGTTGTGGATGAGAACTACAATATCGACAACAAAGGCACAAAATTCTGCATGCTTATGGGCGTTGAGAATTGGAACAGCGTAACAAATCTCACCATTTCCTCCGTGTTCAACCACATCAAGGAGGGCGCGCTTGCGAACTGCCGCTCGCTTAATGAGCTCACCCTGCCTTACCTTGCTTCCGACAATACGGTAACCCGCAACACAAATCTCGGTTATCTTTTCGGCTATGCAAGCAACGCCGAGGCAGAGGGTGCCATCCCGACGAGCCTGAGAAAGCTGACCGTAACCGGCGGTGTGATCGGCGATTATGCCTTTGCGAATCTGAAAAACGTTGCGGAAATCGTGCTCTCCCCCGAGGTTACCTCAATCGGGTACAAAGCATTTTTAAACTGTGAGGGCCTTGAAGACCTCACAATGCCTTTGCTTTATGTAAATCATAGCACAAGAAGGGCTGCAGACGAACACGGATATGTTATCACTCAAGCAGAATATTACGATTTACCCGGTTGGGTGGACCGTGAGGCTGACAGCTATGACGGCAAGACATTCAAGCTTCATATTAACGGCGGAGGCATTCTTCACGCTGCCGCAGGCGATGCGAATTGGGAAAAAGACGGTGCCACAATCGGAAACGGTTTCGGCGGGAATCTTTTCGAACTGTGTAAGGGTATCAGCGAGGTTACGATCAATAACATCACGGTGATTCCGCAATTTACATTTGCAAAATGCAGCAATCTCAAAAAAGTCACCATTGGTGACACGGTTCAAAATATTATGTCGGGCGCATTTTGGTGTACCGGCATCGAAGAAATTGTGATTCCTGATACGGTGAAGGAAATGGGCGAATATTGGTACGCCGAGTATTCTAATGCCTATGCTGATAGGGCTTTTAGCTATTACAGCAATAGCGGTCATGTGTTTGCAAGTTGTAAAAGCCTTAGAAAAGTTACGATAGGCAACGGCGTGGTAAACATCCCCACGAGTATGTTTGAAGGATGTACAAATCTGGAAGAAATCATCATCGGTGAAAATGTCCGCTTTGTCGATCATCGCGCGTTTTCGAGCACTAACGACACTTTCAATGTTATCAATAACTCAACACACAAGGAATGGGTTATCAGCGGTCCTGTCAGTGGAAGATTTATGAACCGGCTTATGGCAAGTGAAAACGCCCCCGAAAAGATATACTACGGTTACGAGAAATTTGATGCCAAACGAGTTGACGGCTTCACCGAGACACAGATTAAAGACTGGCATATTGTGTTCTACAGCCCGACTGACCCCTATGCCGGCGGCGAAAGTTCCGATCTTGAATATTGGTATCATGAAGACGGCGCGGAATGGTATAAAAATCAGTATACCGTCACCCCGAAGCTGTGGGAAAAACATTAAATAATACGGCAATATCAAAAAGGCGCTGTGAGCAACAGCGCCTTTCCGTTTTATATATCTGTTATGCCATTTTGTCTGCGAGCTTCGCACCGCCGAGGATATGGAAGTGCAGGTGGGGCACGCTCTGGCAGGCATCGGGACCGCAGTTTGATATTATGCGGTAGCCCGAGGTCAGACCCGCGGATTTCGCGATGGCGGGAATCCTCTCGAAGATGTATGCCACAATACCGCTGTTTTTATCCGTTATTTCGTCGGCACCTGAGATATGCACTTTCGGGATGACGAGAATATGGACAGGCGCCTGCGGATTTATATCGCGGAAAGCGAGGATTTTTTCATCCTCATAAACCTTGGAGGAGGGAATAGCGCCCTCGGCTATTTTGCAGAAAAGACAGTTTTCCATTTTTCTCTCCTTTATTTAGTAAGCGATTTTACTATATCGCACACGGAAGCCATGGCTTCGCCGACTTTCTCGGGGAATCTGCCTCCTGCCGTGGCACTGTCGGGCTTGCCGCCGCCTCCGCCGCCGACAACTGAGCAGAGCTTCTTTACGACATCGCCTGCGCGAACGCCGTGAGCGACGGCATCCTTGCCGCAGACGGTTACTATATTCAGCTTGCCTCCTGCCGTAGTGCACATTACCGCTACGATATCGGGATTGTTTGCCTTGACCTCATCGCCAAGTGAACGGAGTGCGTCGAGCGGAAGCTCGCTTTCAAGCGTGGCAACGCGGAGCATATCAGCGCTCTTTGCAGCAGCAAGCATTTCCGCAACCTTGCCGGAAGCGAGCTTTACGGAGAGCGACTCGTTTTCCTTGCGCAGAGCCTTCAGCTCGTCGGCATTTGCGGCTATTTTTGCGGGGATTTCCGCCGTGCCGCTTACCTTGAGAGCCGCCGCCGTATCGGAGAGAAGCTTTTCACTCTCGAGAACGGCATTATATGCATTCATACCGGTCATTATTTCTATGCGGCGCGTGCCTGCGGCAACGGAGCTTTCCGAAACTATGCGGAAAAGACCTATCTCGCCCGTTGCGCCTACATGGCATCCGCCGCATAGCTCGCTCGAGAAATCGCCGAACTTCACTACGCGCACGGTGCTTCCGTATTTCTCGCCGAAGAGGGCGATGGCACCGGATTTCTTTGCCGTTTCTATATCTGTCTCGAAAATATCGGCTTTGATATCGGAGAGAATGACTTCGTTTATCATGCGCTCGGCTTTTTTCAGCTCGTCGGGCGTTACTGCGGCGAAATGAGTGAAATCGAATCTGCCGCGGTATTCGTCAACATAGGAGCCCGCCTGCGCTATATG
>ENA-OOQP01000850-OOQP01000850.1-human-gut-metagenome-genome-assembly--contig:-NODE-850-length-12820-cov-2.215433_pt1 | contig 12820 bp, 11 predicted proteins | sample MGYA00241266_ERZ501171 | MGnify/ENA primary metagenome ERZ501171 (study PRJEB25962, sample SAMEA2042501) | human gut metagenome | biome: human gut; feature: human-associated habitat; material: faeces...
CGCCGGTCAAATCAAAAACATAGGCTTCTTTGGATTTCAGGCGGGAAAAATCAAACTGCCGGATACCGGCACAGTAGGTTTCCTCCGCCACATCAAACAACAGCTCCAGCGGGCGGTGTGGTGTGCCGTCTTCTTTTAAGGAAGTCAGTGCTTCGAGAATGGCGCAGACGCCGGAAAGGTCATCAGCGCCGAGCACGGTGCTGCCGCCTGCGGTAATGGTGCCGTCTTCGTGCAAAACGGCTTTTTTGCCCACGGGCTGACGGAGTCCATATGGGCAGAAAAAAGAAGGGGAGGAAGGGAATTGTCGCCTTCCACATACGCATAAAGATTGCCGCTGGTGCCGCCGATTTTGCTTCCGGTATCGTCCTCTTCGTAAGGAATTTGTAAATTTTCTAAAAAAAATTTTATTCTTTCGCACATTTTTTCTTCTCTGAGAGAAGGATTGTCAATGGAAACCAGTTCTGAAAAAAGTTCCCATACCCGCTTTTCCTGAATCATAAAAAATCTCCTTTTATATTGGCATGAGGTTAAAAACTCTTGATTTTCCTACAAAGTTAATAGGTTAAGTGTATTATAAAGAACCAAAATTCCGCCGTCAAGGCAATTTGCAACAATCGGTTATAGTGTTTTTAACAAGGGAGCTATAGGTTCAAACTATTACACGCCATATTTAGCGGATATTAGCGCAAAGAAAAAGGGTGTGATAGGATAAGGCATCGAAAGGAGAGAACGCAGGTGATTACATTACAGAATATCAGCAAAACTTTTATAGACGGAGGAAAGGAAGTTCAGGCAGTAAAGGATGTAAACATTACCATCCATGACGGCGACATTTTCGGAATTATCGGATTTTCCGGCGCCGGCAAATCGACTCTGGTAAGATGCATCAATCTGCTGGAAAGACCTACCTCGGGAACGGTTACCGTGGATGATAAAGAAATAACCGCTTTGTCTGCAAAGGAATTACGAAAGGCAAGAAAGAAAATCGGCATGATTTTCCAGCATTTTAATCTGATGCCGTCCCGGACAATATTCGGCAATGTGGCATATCCCTTAAAGGGAAGCGGACTTTCCAAGCAGGAGATAGCCGACAAGGTCCACAATCTGTTGGATCTGGTGGGCATTTCGGAAAAGGAAAATGCGTATCCCAGCCAGTTGTCCGGCGGACAGAAGCAGAGAGTGGCAATTGCAAGAGCGCTGGCAAATGACCCGAAGATTTTACTTTGCGACGAAGCAACTTCCGCACTGGACCCCCAGACTACAAAGTCCATCCTGAAGCTGTTGCAGAAGGTCAATGAAACCCTCGGCATCACCATTGTGGTGATTACCCATGAGATGGACGTGGTAAAAGAAATCTGCAACCGGGTTGCGGTTATGGACCACGGCAATGTTGTGGAGGAGGGCGAGGTATTTTCTATTTTCGCTACTCCGCAGAACAAGGTCACCAGAGACTTCATCAAGACCACTTCCAATCTGCAGAAGATTGAGGAACTGGTGGAGGCGGGGTCACCCGTTGTGGCGCTGAAACCCGGCGAACTCATCGTGAGACTTTCTTACATAGAAAAGAATGCTTCCGAGCCACTGATCTCTGCGGTAACGGAAAAGTTCGGAATTATCTTAAATATTATATTCGCAGATGTGGAAATCGTACAGAATGCGCCGATTGGCGGTACGGTTGCCATAGTCAGCGGCGACAAGGACAAGGTGGAGCAGGCGCTCACCTACCTGAAGGAGAAAAATGTAGGAGTGGAGGTAATCAAAGATGGCAGAGCTGCTGAATAAAATCATTCCCAATGTTATGAACAAGCTTCCGGATTTTCTGGCAGCAATCAAGGATACCCTTGTAATGGTGGCCTGGTCAGGCAGCATTGCCTTTGTGCTGGGGCTCATATTAGGAATTATCATCGTAGTGACAAAGCCGGGCGGCATCCTTGAAAACAAAGTGCTGTACCAGATTTTGGACAAGCTGATTAACTTTTTCCGTTCCATCCCGTTTATCATCCTGCTGACATGGGTCATTCCTCTGTCAAGAGCCATCATGGGTACCGCCATCAACGTGCCCGGCGCCATTGTTCCCCTGATTATGGGTACGGTGCCTTTCTTCTCCAGACAGGTGGAAAGCGCACTGGCGGAAACGGATCCGGGACTCATTGAAGCAGCCCTGTCCATGGGCTCCGGTCCTCTGGAAATCATTTTCCGTGTGTACTTAAGGGAAAGTGTGGCAGCCATTGCCAGGGGCACCACCATTACCGCTATCAGCCTGGTAGGTCTTACCGCCATGGCAGGTGCGGTCGGATCCGGAGGTTTAGGTGATTTCGCCATCCGTTACGGTCACGACAGAAACATGACGGACGTTACCTGGGTAACCGTTATCGTAGTATTTATTTTAGTCAGCATCATTCAGGTTATTGGCAACATCGTGGTAAAGAAGAACCGTCATTGATTGACGGCAGAAGACGGAGTGCCGATTGTAGAGAGGAAGGGATAAAAATGGCATTACAGAACAGAAAAATCATTATCATAGGAGCGGGACATGTGGGCTCCCACGCAGGCTACGCACTGGTTTCCCAGGGACTTGCGGAAGAAATCGTATATATTGATGTAGATGTAAAGAAGGCAGAAGCACAGGCGCTTGACATTTTTGACTCCACCGTATATCTGCAGAAAAGAGCCATTGTAAGAGCGGGAGATTACAGCGATGCGAAGGATGCGGATTTGATGATTGTAGCGGCAGGACCGCTTCCCGATATGAGCAAGGGACAGACCCGTATGGACACCCTGCGCCAGACCATTGCCATTATCAAGGACGTAGCCGAGAACATCCGGAATTCCGGCTTCTTGGGCATTATCTTAAATATTTCCAATCCGGCGGATGTGGTAACCCATTATCTGCAGCATGTGCTTGACTGGGCGCCGGAAAGAATTTTATCCACCAGCACTACGCTTGACTCAGCCAGACTGCGCAGGGCAGTGGCACAGGCAACCGGCATTGACCAGAAATCCGTATACGGTTATGCACTCGGCGAACACGGCGAAAGCCAGATGGTTCCCTGGTCCACCGTAACCATTGCCGGCAAACCGTTAGTTAAGCTGATGGAAGAATACCCGGATACCTACGGAAAGCTTAATTTAGAGGAGCTCGCCGCGGCAGGCAAAGCCGGCGGCTGGATTATTTTAGGCGGAAAAGGCTCCACGGAATTCGGCATCGGCGCTTCTATTGCGGAAGTGGTAAGAGCTATTTTCGGTGATGAAAACCGCATTCTTCCCGTATCCGTGCTTTTAAACGGAGAATACGGACAAAAAGGTGTGTATGCCAGTGTTCCCACCCGCTTAAACAAAGACGGTGTGGCGGAAATCATCGAACTGGATTTGAACGAAAAAGAACAGGAACAGTTTGCGGCATCCTGCAGAACCATGGATGAAAATTACCACCTGGCGCTGACACTGTAAAAGCGCATCCTGCGTAAGATAAGAAGGTGTAAGAATGGATAAGGAAAAGCTTCTGAAAAAATTAAAAGAGATTATTCCGGATAAAAAACGCATTGTAGCGCATGACATCCCGGAGAAGTATTTGAGCGATACGTTGGGAAGGCTGAAGGGAGAAGCGGCAGCGCTTGTTTTTCCGCAGAGTACGGAAGAAGTCAGCAAAATCCTAAAATATGCGCATAAGCATGGCATCCCGGTGACACCGAGAGGAGCGGGCACCAATCTGGTTGGCTCCACGGTACCGGTGGACGGCGGCATTATTTTAGATTTTTCCCATATGGACAAGATATTGGAGCTGGACGAAAACACCATGACCATTACCGTGCAGCCGGGACTTCTTTTACAGGATTTGCAGAAATATGTGGAAGAAAGGGGACTGTTTTATCCTCCTGACCCGGGCGAAAAGGCGTCTTCCGTCGGCGGCAACATCAGCACTAACGCAGGCGGTATGCGTGCCGTAAAATACGGTGTTACCAGAGACTATGTGAGAGGGCTGGAAGTGGTAACGGCGGACGGCAGTGTTCTTACCGCGGGCGGCAAAAATGTGAAGGATGCCAGCGGACTTTCCTTAAAAAATCTTTATATCGGTTCCGAAGGCACACTGGCAGTGATTACCAAATGCATTCTGAAGCTTATCCCCAAACCGGAGACTTCTTTGAGCGTGCTTGTGCCTTATCCGGATTTGAAAACCGGCATCAGAAGCGTTCTTTCGGTACTGAGAGCCAATGCCAATGCGACGGCGGTTGAATTTATGGAGCGGAAAGTGGTAAAATTGGGAGAGGATTTCTTAGGTGTGAAATATCCTTATCCGGAAGCCGGATCCTATATTTTACTTACCTTTGACGGACACGCCACCGAGGTACGGGAGAATGCGGAGCGCATCCGCAAGCTTACGCTGGACGGCGGCGCACTGGCATATCTGCCCCTGACGGATACCGCACAGAATCCGTCAAATGTCATTCCACCTGCGGCAGACATCTGGAAGGTCAGAGGTGCGTTGGTGAAGGCTGTGGAGGCTTTTTCTGAACAGGAGCCGGTGGACATCGTGGTACCCATAGACAAAACAGCGGAATTTATTTCCTTTATCAACAAGCTGGATGAAGAGAGCGGCATGCAGATGGTGAGCTTCGGACATGCGGGAGACGGCAACGTGCATCTGTGCGTGGTCCGCGGCGACAGGGATTTGAAAACCTGGCACAAGGAGCTGAAAGCCAATATGGACAAGGCATACCATAAGGCATACGAATTAGGCGGCATTACTTCCGGGGAACATGGCATCGGCATCAGCAAACGCCGGTACCTTTTACGGGAAACACCCGGAGAAAATCTGGAGGTTATGAACCGGATTAAGGATGCCCTCGACCCGAAGCATATTTTGAACGATAAAAAGTCTTACATACTGGAAAAGAAATAGGAGTGTTTACCATGCAGAAATTATCAGAACGTACCAAGGATTTTACGGACTCTGTTATCCGGCGGATGACGAGAGTATCCCTGCAATACGGGGCCGTCAATTTATCACAGGGCTTTCCCGATTTTGACCCGCCGAAGGAAATCCTCGACAGGCTGGCGGAGGTGTCCCATGAAAACTACCACCAGTATTCCATTACCTGGGGCGCCCAGAATTTCCGGGAAGCGCTGGCAGAAAAACAGTCCCGTCTCATGGGCAGAACCATTGACCCCAATGGAGAAATCGTAGTAACCTGCGGCAGCACCGAAGCCATGATGGCAGCCATGATGACCGTCACAGACCCCGGCGACAAGGTAGTTATTTTTTCTCCTTTTTATGAAAACTATGGAGCGGATACCATTCTCTCCGGCGCACAGCCTATTTACGTGCCCCTGTATCCGCCTGCCTTCCATTTTAATCCGGATGAGCTGGAAGCCGCTTTTAAGCAGCATCCCAAGGCACTTATTCTCTGCAATCCGTCCAATCCCTGCGGCAAGGTATTTACTCTCGAGGAACTGACCTTCATAGCAGAACTGGCAAAAAAATACGATACTTATGTCATCACGGATGAGGTTTACGAGCACATTGTTTACGAGCCCAACAAGCATATTTATTTTGCATCCCTGCCCGGTATGTGGGAAAGAACCATTTCCTGCAGTTCCCTGTCCAAGACCTACTCCATCACCGGCTGGCGTCTGGGTTATATCATTGCTCCGCCCGAAATTATTGAGGTGGCAAAGAAGGTTCACGATTTCCTGACCGTGGGAGCAGCGGCGCCCTTGCAGGAAGCGGCGGTTACGGGACTTAAGTTTGGCGAGCAATATTACAAGGATTTACAGGAGAAATACACGAGCAAGCGAGATTTGTTCTTAAAGGGACTGGATGACATCGGCATTGCCCATACGGTACCGGAGGGTGCATATTATATTCTCCTCGATATCGGAGAATTCGGTTTTGCGTCGGATCTGGAATTCTGTGAAGTCCTGGCAAGAGATGTGGGAGTGGGTGCGGTGCCCGGTTCCAGCTTCTTTAAGGAACCTGTCAACAATTTAATCCGTCTGCATTTCGCCAAGAAAGACGAAACACTGAATGAAGCCCTAAACAGACTGGCGGATATCCGGAAGAAAATTCCGGTAAAAAAATAATAAAAAATGTTTCAATGCCCTGTGGAAAACCTTCACAGGGCATTTTAAGGAATGGATTGGGTATAAGCAATAAAAAACTCCTCCATCTGCTGAAAGACGGAAGAGTTTTTATTATGCGTATTTATAAAAGACTGCTTATAGTGGAAAACTCCATTGCCTATTCGTGCAAACATTTATTCATAATCAGCAATTTCATAAATGAGCTTTTCGGTGGATGCCCAGCCGAGACAGGGATCGGTAATGGATTTACCGTAAATGCCTTCGCCAACCTTCTGGCAGCCGTCCTCTATATAGCTTTCAATCATCAGACCCTTAACCAGGCTGTGAATATCTGCACTTAACTTGCGGGAGTGCATAACCTCTTTGGCAATACGGATCTGCTGCTCGAATTTCTTGTTGGAGTTGGAGTGGTTCGTATCAATGACGCAGGCAGGATTTTTCAAATCTCTTTCCCCATACAGGCTAAGAAGAGTATTTAAGTCTTCATAGTGATAGTTGGGAAGATTCTGGCCGTGCTTGTTGGTGGCACCGCGCAGAACGGTATGAGTCAGGTCATTGCCGGAAGTCTTTACTTCGTAGCCACGGAAGATGAAAGAATGCGCATGCTGTGCGGCGTATACGGAGTTTAACATAACGGAAAGGTCGCCGCTGGTCGGGTTCTTCATACCGGCGGGAACATCAAAGCCGCTGCAGGCAAGTCTGTGCTGCTGGTCCTCTACGGAACGCGCTCCGATGGCCACATAGGAGAGCAGGTCGGAAACATAAGGCCAGTTTTCCGGATAAAGCATTTCATCCGCTGCAGTCAGACCGCTTTCTTCCATGGCATGAATCTGCATTTTTCTCATGGCAATCAGACCGGCTAAGAAGTCAGGTTTCTTTTCGGGGTCGGGCTGGGAAACAATGCCCTTGTAGCCTTCACCAGTGGTCCGGGGTTTATTGGTGTAGATTCTGGGAATAAGAATCAGTTTGTCTTTTACTTTTTCGTTTACCTTTGCCAGCCTCGTCACGTAGTCACAGACTGCAATTTCGTTGTCTGCGGAGCAGGGACCGATGATCAGGAGAAATTTATTGCTTTTTCCGGTAAAGACGTCGCAGATTTCCGCATCGCGCTGTTTCTTTAAGGCAATGAGCTCGGGAGATACCGGAAACTGTTCTTTAATTTCCTCAGGGGTTGGTAATTTACGGATAAATTCATACATGTCGAATACCTCTTCCTTTGTGTTTTTTTCGAGTGCATTATATACTAAATGCCGTTATCGTGCAAGAAAAACGCCGGAGAAGCATAAGAAAAATCAAACTTTTGGTCAGTTCCATTTCCGATACAACAGGAAGAGATAGAAAAAAGCGCTGAGAAGCTGGCTTAAAACCATGGATAAAATATAGCAGTCAATACCGAATGCGGGTATCAGGAAAAATACAAACAAAAGCCGCAGGGATAGGGAAAATATATTGACAAAAAAGACACTGACGGCTTTTCCCAGTCCGTGAAGGATGCCGGATAAAGTGGTGCACAGGTATAAAAAAGGACAGAGCAGACTCAAGGAACGTATGTAGCGGCCGGCAAGCTCACTGTGGAAAAGAAAACGACCTAAAAACGGCCCGGACAAAAAGAAAAACAAAGTACAGGCAGCGCCTAATAGAAGGCAGGATTGAATGGTTTTTAAGGTAGTATTTTTAACTGCATCCGTATTACCTTTGGCATCGGCCTCCGAAACCATGGGAAGAAGCAGAAGGGACATGGAGCCGGTCAGCGCATTCGGGAAAAACAAAAGTGGTAGCGCCATACCGGTAAGCACTCCGTAGACACTTAACGCCGTCACGGAGTCATAGCCGTACCGGCAGAGACGGGAAGGAATGGCAACTGCCTCCACACTCTGCAAAAGGTTTACCACAATGCGGCTGACGGTAAGCGGAAAAGCCAGCACCAGCAGATTCTTGACGGCATGAAAACGGGAGATGCCAAACGCACCTGCGTTTGAACACGGCAGAGAGGACTTCCCGGCACCGGCTTCCTCCCTGTAAAACCGGAAATAGATGGCAAGCAGGGAAATTAACATGGCGGCGCATTCGCCCACCACAAGACCCACAACAGCAGCGTTGATATGAGGAACCGTATGAGACCGGCGGGCAAGAAAATCCGCTGCCAGAACACAAAAAAAGCGCATGAACTGTTCAATTATCTGTGTGGAGGAAGGAAGCATGGTTTTCTTGATACCGTAATAATAGCCGTTAATACAGGAATGTACGGCACCGGCAGGGATGGACAGGGCGATGATACGCAGCATGGAAGCCGTCCTTGCCTCTAAAAGAAAATGTACGGCGACAAAATCCGAAAACATCAGCAGAAGAAGCATGCAGGGAACGGAGAGAAGCAGGGAAAGAAACAAACCGGTAAAAAGATAGCGGTAGCTGTCCTTGCAGTTTCCCTTTGCCACACTTGCCGCCACATATTTGGAAATGGCAGTCTGTATGCCTGCGGCGCACAGAGAAAAAGAAAGGGCAAGTACCGGGCTTAAAAGCTGGTAAATGCCCATGCCCTCCTCGCCAAACAGACGAGAAAGATAAATACGGTAAAAGAAGCCGATGACACGGCTTAAAAGTCCTGTCAACGTGAGAATGAGAGTGCCTTTGATAAAAGTCCGGTTTCTGCAAAAAAGCATGGGGTCACCTTACTTTTTTCCATATTATATTCCGGACACACAAAGAAAATGACAATTACAATTTCATGTAAACAGGCTGGTGCTTTTCGTAGATGCAGTAGTATTTGAAACCACAGTCCGTTAAAATTTCCGAGGCAAGGGAAAAATCGGATGCCACATCAGAAGCCTTGTGGGCATCGGAGCCGACGGTAATCAGACTGCCACCCAGTTCGTGATAACGTGCAAGCAGCTCCCGGCAGGGACTTACGTCCTTAGTACCGCTCCTCAGACTTCCGGTGTTAAGCTCCAGCCCCTTTTCCTTTTTTAAAAGAACGGAGAGTATTTCGTCCAGGATATCCTTGTATTTATCATAGGAATAATTCCGGTCCTTTTCCTTGCCGTAACGGACGCAGTAGTCTAAGTGTCCGGCAACATCATAAAAATCAAATGTTCTTAAATTCTCAAGCTCCGCCAGGAAATATTCCCGGAAGGCTTCTTCCTCACTGCGACCTTCAAAAAAATCGGGATAGTAGGGGTCATGACCGTTTGCCAGGTGGGTGGAACCGATGATAAAATCGTATTCGTGCGTGCCGGCAAAGGTATTCAGCTCCTTGATGAAACGGGGGTCCAGCCCGATTTCCACGCCGAGCCGGACACTAAGCCTGCCGTCGTATTTAAAACGTGTTCTGAGAAAATCGTAAATATAAGAATCTGCATTCAGAAGAAAGGTTCCTTCGGGAGTGTCCTCCGTGACAGGATACCCCATATCCATATGCTCCGTGAAAGTGATGTGGGCAAGTCCTCTCTTCAGAGCGGCTTCCGCAATGTTTTCCATGGGCTCCGTACTGTCTCCGGAAAAGGAAGAGTGCAGATGCTGATCAGCTAAAATTGACATAAATTTCATTCCTTCCTGTACTTTTACAGGTATTGTATCAGAAAAAATAAAAAAATTCCATTTTTATCTTGAATTATGGAAAGGAATTAGGTAAAATAGCCTTGTTGATAAAGTTTTGACAATCATAAACTGATTGCAATAAAGAAAGATATTCAGGAGGAAACTAAAATGTCAGTAAGAGTAGCAATTAATGGTTTCGGCCGTATTGGTCGTCTTGCATTCAGACAGATGTTTGATGCAGAAGGTTACGAAGTAGTAGCAATCAACGATTTAACAAGCCCTAAGATGCTTGCACATCTGTTGAAGTATGACTCTTCACAGGGTAAGTACAAATATGCTGATTCTGTTGTAGCCGGTGAAGACAACATCACTGTAAACGGCAAGACCATTACCATTTACAAAGAAGCAGACGCTTCCAAACTTCCTTGGGGAGAATTAAAGGTAGACGTAGTTCTGGAATGTACCGGTTTCTACACCTCCAAAGAAAAAGCAAGTGCTCATATCGCAGCAGGCGCTCGTAAGGTTGTTATCTCTGCTCCTGCAGGAAATGATCTTCCTACCATCGTATACAATGTAAACCACAACACATTGAAGCCCGAAGATACCGTTATCTCCGCAGCTTCCTGTACAACAAACTGCTTAGCACCCATGGCTAAGGCTCTGAACGATTTCGCTCCTATCCAGAGCGGTATCATGACCACCGTACATGCTTATACCGGTGATCAGATGATCCTTGACGGACCTCAGAGAAAGGGCGATTTAAGAAGAAGCCGTGCAGGCGCTTGCAACATCGTTCCCAACTCTACCGGTGCTGCAAAGGCAATCGGCCTTGTAATTCCCGAACTGAACGGCAAGCTGATCGGTTCTGCACAGCGTGTACCGACCCCTACCGGATCTACCACCATCTTAGTAGCAGTTGTTAAGGGCAAAGTAACAAAGGAAGAAATCAACGCAGCTATGAAGGCAGCTAAGACCGAATCCTTCGATTACAATGAAGACGAAATCGTATCTTCCGATATCGTAGGAAGCACCTATGGTTCTATCTTCGATGCAACCCAGACCATGGTTTCCAACATGGAAGACGGCAACTCCTTAGTACAGGTTGTTTCCTGGTATGACAACGAAAACAGCTACACCAGCCAGATGGTTCGTACTATTAAGTACTTCAGCGAACTTGCATAATCAGACAGCCTGATTGCACAGAGTTCGATAGGGCGTCAGCCCGAAATAAAGACCTATCAGAGGTCCGGTCTTTTAGGACCGGACCTCTTTTTTATGGGTAAGTCCATGTCCACGGGTAAAAGTGGAAATAAAAAATGGAGGTAACATTATGGGACTTAATAAGAAATCCGTTGATGATATCAACGCAAAAGGAAAGAGAGTACTTGTAAGATGTGACTTCAACGTACCCTTAAAGGAAGGCAAGATTACAGACGAAACCCGTATTGTAGCAGCACTTCCCACCATTCAGAAGTTAATCAATGACGGCGGCAAGGTTATCCTTTGCTCCCACTTAGGAAAAGTAAAGAACGGCCCCAACGAAGGCGAATCTCTTGCACCTGTTGCAGAGAGACTTTCCGAAAAGCTTGGCAAGCCCGTTAAATTTATTTCCGATTACAATGTAACCGGTGCAGCAGCAACCGAAGCTGTAGCAGAAATGAAAGAAGGAGATGTTATTCTTCTTCAGAATACCCGTTTCCGCGGAGCAGAAGAAACCAAGAACGGCGAAGAATTCAGCAAAGAACTGGCAGACCTCGCAGATCTGTATGTGTGTGATGCATTCGGCTCTTCCCACAGAGCACATGCTTCCGTAGAGGGCGTTACCAAATTCATCAAGGCAAAGGGCGGCGAAAATGTAGTCGGCTACTTAATGCAGAAGGAAATCAACTTCCTCGGCAATGCAGTAGAAAATCCCGTAAGACCTTTCGTAGCAATCCTCGGCGGTGCAAAGGTAGCAGACAAGTTAAACGTAATCTCCAACCTGCTTGAGAAGTGCGATACCCTGATTATCGGCGGCGGTATGGCTTACACCTTCTTAAAGGCACAGGGTTATGAAATCGGTAAGTCCTTAGTTGACGATACCAAGCTTGATTACTGCAAGGAAATGATGGAAAAGGCTAAGAAGCTTGGCAAGAACCTGCTTCTTCCCATAGATGCCGTAACCATCGCTGACTTCCCCAACCCGATTGATGCTCCCGTAGAAGTAGAAACCTACGATGTAACCAATATGCCTGCAGACAGAGAAGGCTGCGATATCGGTCCCAAGACCCAGAAGCTTTTCGCAGATGCTGTTAAGAACGCAAAGACCGTTGTATGGAACGGACCTATGGGCGTATTTGAAAATCCTACTCTTGCAGCAGGTACCATTGCAGTAGCAAAGGCATTGGCTGATACCGACGCAACCACCATTATCGGCGGAGGTGACTCTGCAGCAGCCGTTAACCAGCTCGGATTTGCAGACAAGATGTCTCACATTTCTACCGGCGGCGGCGCTTCCTTAGAGTTCCTGGAAGGCAAGGTACTTCCCGGCGTAGCAGCAGCAGACGACAAATAAGAGAGGACAACTGATATGGCAAGAAAGAAAATCATTGCCGGCAACTGGAAAATGAACATGACTCCCAGTGAAGCCGTAGCATTAATTGAAAAATTAAAACCCCTGGTAGTAACAGAGGATGCAGATGTAGTATTCTGCGTACCCGCTATCGATATCATTCCCGCTGTCGAAGCACCAAAGGGAACCAACATTGAAATCGGTGCCGAGAATATGTACTTTGAAGAAAAAGGTGCATTCACCGGTGAAATTTCCCCCAACATGCTGACAGATGCAGGCGTAAAATACGTTATTATCGGACATTCCGAAAGAAGAGAATACTTCGCAGAAACCGATGAAACCGTAAATAAGAAGGTTCTGAAAGCATTTGAGCATGGTCTTACCCCCATCATCTGCTGCGGCGAATCCCTGACTCAGAGAGAACAGGGCATCACCATTGACTGGATCCGCCAGCAGATTAAGATTGCGTTCTTAAACGTAACCGCAGATCAGGCAAAGACAGCAGTTATCGCTTACGAACCCATCTGGGCAATCGGAACCGGCAAAGTAGCAACCACAGAGCAGGCACAGGAAGTTTGCGCAGCTATCCGTGCATGCATCGGTGAAATCTACGATGAGCAGACCGCAGCAGCCATCCGTATCCAGTACGGCGGC
>ENA-OOQP01000853-OOQP01000853.1-human-gut-metagenome-genome-assembly--contig:-NODE-853-length-12791-cov-2.446530_pt1 | contig 12791 bp, 10 predicted proteins | sample MGYA00241266_ERZ501171 | MGnify/ENA primary metagenome ERZ501171 (study PRJEB25962, sample SAMEA2042501) | human gut metagenome | biome: human gut; feature: human-associated habitat; material: faeces...
AAAAAAATCCCCCTAAAGCAGTTTGGTTATTTATCTTGTCTGCTTTAGGGGGATCATATCAAATATTCTATGGAGGAGTTTTTTGATTATGCAGTGGTGACATAGATAGGAGAGTAAAATCTAAATGATGATCACTCATTAAATAATGTCTTTAGACATTATTTAATGCGAAAGATAGATAATAAAAAATAACAAGCTCTAAAGTGATAAGAGCTTGTTATTTTTTTATGTCTAGTATGGTTTGAATGATCAGTGAAATTTTTTGAATGGTGTCTGTAGGTTGCAATCGAAGTTGTTGCGTTATCTGTTGCAATAGCATGTTATCTTCTAAAGAAATCTTGTCAGGACCGATAAAAAGCTCATATAGATTGATATGTAAAGCACAGGCTATTTTCTCTAATGTTTTGACTGTAGGACTCTTTTTTCCTCGTTCCAGTTCACCTAAAAAAGCTGGATTGATCCCAGCATCCCAAGCTAATTTTTCTTGGCTCATACCATTTCTAGTACGGAAGTATTTAATTCGTGCTCCAATATCCATCACTAAATCCCCCCTTTAAAAATAAATTATCATGTCTTTAGACATTGAACAACATGCTATAAACATGTATAATGCCTATAGGCATTACTAAGAGATGAAAGTATTATTTTAAAAAACGAATCACTTTACCGTTTTGAAATACTTCTAATGAGAAGAAGTGAATCGTAGATAAGAAAAATCTCTTTTGTGCTAAAATCTCTTTATTTTCTTTCTCGTCATGTGTTGATATGTTTGAGCAGAAAGGAAGGATTATGAGGAAATGGAAGAAAACGGCAGCAGCTTTGGTTTGTGTCATGGCACTTGGCGGAGTAGGTGGCATGGTATCTGCTGAATCAACAGGTATTTCCCTGATGGCTACATCCGATATGGTCCGTGATGATGTAGAAATGGTGACTGCCGATGGTTTTGGTACATTGCCAGTAGGGAGACCAACTGCACAAGCCAAGTTGATGGCACGAAGAGCTGCTGTAGTGGATGGGCAAAGAAATTTGCTAGAAGCAATCTATCATCTGTCGGTGGATTCCAATACCACTGTGGAAAATAGCGTGCTGACTAGTGACGTGATTCAGATTAAAGTAAGCGGGATTTTGAGTGGTGCCCGTGTGGTTTCTGAAGAATTTGATAGTGGGATTTATCACGTAGTGATGGCTGTACCGAAGTATGGTGCAGGTAGCGTTGCGGATATGGTTTATCGTGATGTGGTAAAGAGCAATAGTGCTGAACCGATGGAAATGCCTAGTGCGGATTATGAAGAGGATATCTCTGATGTGACTAGTTCTACTGGTTATACTGGCTTGATTATCAATGCCAAAGGGCTTCCTTTGGAGCGGACTTTTTGCCCAGGCATTTTTGATACCAGTGGCAGAGCCATTTATGGTGTAAAAAATGTAGATCCTGATTATGCAGTAGCACATGGAGTCGCTGCTTATGCAGAAGGGGAAGAAGAGTGGGCAAAAGCAGAAAATGGAAATGGAAGAGCTGGAACGAATCCTTTGATTATACAGGCCGTCGGGCTTAGAGAACGGACGAAGCATCAATGTGATGTGATCGTTTCTGTAGAAGATGGGGATCGGATTCTGGCAGAAAATCAGAAGAGTGGCTTTGGCGCCAGATATGCCGTTGTTTTGGAATATTGAGTGTGAGATAGGATTTCACACTCCTATTTTTCCTGAAAGGACATGAACATGAAAAAGGCATGGGGCGTACTTTTAGCTGCTCTTCTTTTTTTACCTGGAAATAGTATGGCAACTACCGTTATAGCAGATGGACAGGGAAAGACATTGCAAGAAGCAGAAAAAGTAGCCATGCGAAATGCGGTAGAGAAGGCGGTAGGTAGTTTGATTCATTCTAAGACAACAGTCAGTATGAATGAAGTAGTGTCAGATGAAATATATGCCTTATCGGAAGGGTATGTCAAAAGTTATACATTGTTAAACAAGAAGATTGTATCGGATGGGATATACGTCAGAGCATCGGTTGATGTGGATACATCGCCAGATTCCAAATTGATGAGTACCCTAACGCGGCTCAAGATTACGGACATCAATATGCGAAACGCCAGAATTGCGGTATGTATTCCTATGGTATCTGACTATGAATCGCAGAATAATTCTTTGGCTGAAACAGAAGTTTTAAAGAAATTATCTTCCGCTGGTTTTCAAAATATCATTACATCTCAAGACATGGAGAGTAGCGGATACCCAAACTACGATACTGTGGATGATTCCAGTGAACATATGAAAGAAATGGCAGATTCTGTGCAGGCAGATATTTTAGTTGTGGGGGAAGCGGTTTGTGAAAATGTAGGAGATGTAGGCCAATTCATCGATGGTGAGAACGTTGGACTACTTTCTGGGCGAGTGACAATACAAGCCAAAGTCTACATGGTAGATACTGGACAGCTCATTGCAGTGAATGATATATCCGGCTCTGGTATGGATATCACGGAAAAAGGGGCTATGCAAAAGGCACTTTGTCAAGCTGGCAGCGAGATGGGGGAATATTTGAGTAATCACATGTTGGAGTATTTCAGTGGAAATCGCCAGCAAATGCGAATAGTTGTCAAAGCAGATCGTATGGAACAAATTCAGGAAATACAACAGGCTTTGAGTAGAGTGCCTGGTGTGCAGAGTGTGAATTGCAATGAATATGGGCAAGGACAAGGTGTGATCAGCCTGATTTATGATGGCTCTGTATCTAGTTTATGGATGCAATTACAAGGGGAGACTCATTTACGATTACAGTTAATAGAAAATACGCTGAATACCATGACTGTTTCCATCAAAGACAAGGAGGAGAAGGAATGAAAAAGGCATTGAGTGCATTGGTTTTAGGCATGGCATTATCTGCTGGTTGTGTTGCGCAAGCAGGAAGTATTCCTAGCTACATGGTCCCATTGAAAACCTATGCGGTCAGATATATGGATTGTTATCTGACACCAGGGGGAGAGCCTAAAGGATATATAGATGCTGGAGATTACGTCATTGTAGAAAAAATTGAGAATGGTTGGGCCTATGGCTCTTATCCAGTGGGAAGCAAGCGGATTTCTCGTTGGTTCAAAGCAGATGATTTAGTCAATAATGTGGCCTTTAGCAATCAAGACAGGACTTCACCACAGCAAACGACGAATACTTACAAGACGGCAGGTTATGATTCGGTGTTTGGCTCCTTCAACAACTATGAACCGATTGTGGTCGTATCTGATTCAGGTGAATTTAGGCAGGTAATTTATAAGTTAAGTAATGGTGGTTATAAAATGGCTTGGGTGCCTTATTGGGATTGTTGGCTCAATGGACAAGCAGGAAGAAATGAAAAAGAAGAACGGAAAGTAAATAATAACACTGTCAATAAAAATCCGATTATTCAACCAGTGAAGCGAGAAGAAAAGAAGACAGAACAGACCACAACATCGACTACAGAAAAAGGTTCGATTAAATATACGTCAGATACATTTGGCAATGCATCACTATCAGGAAGGCGGATTGGCTATGTGACGGCAGGTTCTGACATTGAAATTTTGGCTGACGCAGGAAGTTCTTACTATATACGCTATTGGACGGACAGTGGGCAAGCTCGTGAGCGGTATGTCAAAAAGGATGCGGTGGCTAGAGCAGGTACATCCCAAGAACAGCCCTCTAGTTCTACTACAGAAAAAGGAACTATCCGATATACAGCCAATACCTATGGAAATGCGTCTTTGTCGGGAAAACGACTGGGCTATGTGACGGCAGGTTCGGACATTGAGATTTTAGCTTATGCAGGGGATGCTTACTACATTCGGTACTGGACCGATAGTGGGCAGGCTAGAGAACGGTATGTCAATAAAGGAGCGGTAAGAAAAGCTGGGGAGAAAGAGGAACCGGTTAATAACAATGATGCAGTTGCCGAAATAGAAGAAAAATTAAACACCTTGGCACAAAAATGGAATGGACGCTCTTGGGAACCTTATGGGAAAGGTAATGGTCGCAATTCTCGTTGGCCCAATGGTGAAAAAGCATTTGGTGGACAATGTTTAGGATTTGCAAATTATATTTTTCAAGAAATTCATGGTAGCAAATGTGGAGATGGTTACGGGGCTATCAAGTATAAATTATCTCGTTTGAAAAGTAACGTGTATCAGGTAAATAGTAGTTCTTGGCTTGACGCAAATAAGGCAAAAGAAATGCTACTCAATGCACCTGTGGGAAGTTTTTTACAGCTTAAACGTCGTAGTTCTGGAAGTCAGCATTCTGCAATTTTACTTGCTAGAAATCAAAATCAAGTTACCATATTGGATGCAAATGGAGATTATCCATCTAATAATATTATTAGAATTAGGTATTTTAGCTATGCCAATTTTGCAAAAAAGAATACGGCAATGAGTATATATAATAAACGGTAAAATGGTTATATTTAGTGGGGCTTTGACATGGATTGGAAAAAAATATTTTTATCGACAACTTTGGTAATTGGAATAATTGGAGGGCCAATTTCTTTTGCTACTGGCATCAAAGACATTCCCCGTGTAGCAGTTATGAACTTCGGTAACAAAGCCATCACCAGTGAAGGTCTCCGAGATACGGATATGAGTTCTGCTACGGAGTACGCTATTTACCAGCTTTCTGCTAGTGGATGGTTCGATCTGATTGACTATGAGCAGCTCAGCACGGTTGCTAAAATGCACAAAATCAACATGACAGGCCTAGTAGATCCGTCTACCACGGTGGCTATGGGAAAATTTCTTGGAGCAGAATACATGGTTATCGGTTATGTGACGGGACTGACGGTGAAAGAAAGTGAGGCCTCTGTGCAGTGGGACAGGGCCAAAGCGGGGAATGCTAAGCACAATGTGACTGCCAATGTGATGGTTCGTATCGTGGACATTGCTACAGGCCGGATTGTGGCAGCTGGCATAGGAAAAGGAAGCTCTGCTAGTACGTCTACAGAAATCAGTTACCAGAAATATAGAAATAAAAAATATAGGAATACAACAGCCGATTCTATTTTAGGTAGTATTGGTACGGGAGAAAACTATATTCCGAGTGAATCAGAAACAAACGAAGATAGTACATTAGACACGACTACCGACACTACTACGAATACTGATACGGGGAATGGTATTTTGGAAACGGTACCCAATGTGGGGAACGATATCAGTTTGTATGGCGGTGGTGATTACACTGATGAGGATGCCGCGAATACTGATGATACCAGTATAGGTGATAGCGGTGATTACATCGAGAACGGGAACGATGGCACCTATGATAGTCCGGTTACCGGTGGTTACGATGATTCCAGTGATAGCAGTGGTAGTGATAATGACACGGATACTACAGGATATGAGTATCAAGAAACGAAAGATTATCGTATCACCATCGGCAGCACCACTGTATCAGATGTGCAAGTACGCAATGCCATTAGTAAGGCAGTCAAAGATGCCATTTATGGAAATATGGGACTTTTGACGACTTTGAACGATGGGAAGAAACTCAAAATAAAGACTGGTGTTTAGGAAATGAGGGGATTTTATGAAGAAAATCGCAGCGTTGGCAATGGCTTTGAGCATGCTGACGGCAACTGCTTGGGCAGAACAACCAAAAGCAGAAGAATATAGACAAATGATGTCTTCTGGTACATATTACGTGGAATATGAAATGGATGATATCATCAAAGGATTGGCTGTCAGTGAAGGTAAACGAGAAGATTATACAGCCTATAAAAATGAATTCAATCCATTTATGTTACTAAGTCCTATAGGGGCACTTGTTTCTTTATTTGGGGGAGGAGATAAGAAAGCTCCGACAGCATTGTACATGGATGGAAAGTATTATCAGTTTCAGGGAAAGAAAAAGATATATGTGGCTGGGGAAAATCAACTCAATGATGAAAATTTAGATCCCAATCAAAGTTGGAGCAGTGTTCCGTATCGATTGGCACTTCCAGAAGAATTGGTCGTTTTTGCTCCTGATGATCCATTTAATAAAGTAACGAATTATGTGGCCCCCCAATTTGTAGAAAGTGGAGAAAATGAAGAAGGTACTTATGATAAGTATTCACTTACAGAAAAGAATAAAGCGGGCGGCGTGTTGTATGAAAAAATATTCTATTTCTATTATAAGGAAGGCGAATTGTATCGGATAAAGACATTCCTCAAAGAAGATAATAATTCGGAAACACTCATAAATAAGATGAAAGTCAAGAAAATTACACAGACTTTGCCCAAGAATTCATTGTGCGTTCCTAATGGGTATAAGGTATATGCCGCTGGAATTGGAGATATGGATGATTTGTTAGATAAAGATGTGTTGGTAGAAGACCATAGCAAAGGAGAATAGATATGAAAAGCTGGAGAAAAATATTACTGACCACATGTCTCGCTATGGGATTAACTGGTATGTATACAGCACAAGCTGACAATTTGGATACCTATCGCAATTTATTAATAAAAAAAACATACACCATTAAATATGAAAATGTGACACCCCAGGCAAGACAAACCAATAAGGACAAGGTGACACTGACTGGAAAAAATACAATGAATACAGAGGGAGTTAGTCAGTATTTATATAAACCCATGGAATGTACCGTGGTAGCAGATGGAACTAAGCGGTATGAAGAAGTAGGTACTGGCGGAATGAAAACTTGTCGTTTGCAAAATGAAAAGGGGACATATGTATTTACCCTTTTTAAAGTGAACGATCTCGTTCGTATTTATGGCTCAAAACTGGGAGAAGTAGCAGCACTTCCTACCAATCGAATTGCATATTTGAGATATGGAGATTCCTTTGGCGGAGACGATGTGACAAGAGTACTCAATGCTATGCTACCGGATGAGAAAAGAAGTATGGAGTCGAATAGCTATCATTACGTCGATGAAGGCTGGCTAGACAATGGTCAAAATTATGTAGATTATCGTTGGGATGGGCCCAATGGGGATATGGAAGTGATTCGGTATTATTTCGATGGCTATACGTTGGTCAAAATTTCCTCTGCTCAATTCAATCATGATGAAAATGGAGAGTTACAGGCAAGACGTACGATTATCAAAATTAATGAATTTTCGCCAACTCCAGATCAAAAACTGCTTACGTTACCAAGTGGAGTAAAAGATGTGACAAAGGTAGAGAAAGCTATGGAACGTGCGGGAGTTAAAAAATAAGGTAGGGGAAAAATCATGAAAAAGAAAATTAAAATAGGCATAGCGGTGTTACTGTTTGCTTTGCAGGCGACCGCAAGTATGGCAGCAGGAGAAAATCCTTCTTGCGTATTGATGAAATTCACTGATGATACTAGATTTGACCGCATAGAATCAGGGGCTACGTTATCTGATTTAGTAATGGAAAAACTTCTCAATAGTGGAAAATTTAATTTCAAAGAAACAAAGGTCATTGATCAAAACATGGAAGACTTGCTATACGATGAGAAAAAGGCCTTTTTTCAGAGTTCCAGACAAGCCATGAATTATGGGGATTATGATGCTCTTTTTGAAGGACAGGGATTTAGTGATAAATGGGCTGAAACGATTGCTAGTGCGCAGCTTGGACAGATCGTCAATCCAGAGGTTGTGGGGCGTATTGGAGAGCAGCATCAAGCAGATTATTTGATACAAGGGACAATTTTAAATTTAGGTACTGGGAATTGGATGAATGACAAAATAGAAAAAACGATGCAATATGCAACCATAGCGACTAGTTTGACTGGAGGAGCAGGTGCGGCCAATATGATGGGAGCATTAGGACCATTAGGCTCTTTGGTAGGTGCTGTCAATGTCAAAGAAACAGGAGTTGGTGTGCAGGCTGATTTAAAAGTGATTAAGGCATCTACTGGAGAAGTGGTTTGGAAAAAATCGGTTATAGGTAAAGATATTCAGAAAAAATATTCCGTAGGATTCATTAAAGTAGGTAGCGACAAACTCAATAATGAAATGTATTTCAATGCCATGGATGAAACGGCCCAGCTTATTGCTGATGCTTTAATTGCTGATGCGGAATCCGGAAAGCTATTTGTTAAATAGGAGAGCCTATGATACGACAGATGGTAGGAGCGATATGTCTTTCCGTGTTACTTCCTTGCTATGGCTATGCGTCAGCATTAACGAAGGATGATGTGGTGGCGGTCATGGATTTTGGGACTCGGCCGGGAGCCTCTACGTATGAAATCAATTTGAACAATGCGGAATATGCTTCCAGTGAATGTATGATTGCGAGCTTAGTGAATAAGCACTGTTTTCAAGTCATGGATAAAGACTTGGTCATGAACCAGCTGAAAGCGGAGCAATTAAATACCACAGGTCTGATTGATCCTGATACAGCGAAGCGAATTGGTGAGATTCTCCATACCCACTATATTATCTATGGCAATGTGGCGAATGTCAGCGTCAGTGATACTGGTGCGGAAGTAATGGGCGGATTTGGTGCAGGTCTAAAAATCAATGTTTGTACAGTACGGGCTCATATCATTGCACGGGTCATGGATGTAGAAACGGGAGATGTTCTGATGGCCGTCCGCGGAGAAGGGGCATCAAAGAGCAGTTTTATCAATATCAAAGCGGGGCATACCAAAGAAAATGTAAAAGTGCTACAGCTAGGGACGCAAAATGTCACTATGGATAGCGTGTATAATGCCATCGCCAAAGCGGCAGATGATATTGCGGGAAAGATGGAAAAGCAAGCATAACTGGTTGATAGTTATTGCAGAGAGTGGAGTGTGGAATGATGCAAATTTCTAATAGAAAAATCTTAGCTTTACTCATGATTATGCTCATGAGTAGTTCTGGCAGTGTCTATGCGGCTAATGCAGGCAATAGATCTGTTAGAGTACTTAGGCCGAATACGACGCAGAATGTGCGTATTTCTAGGCCGGTGCAAGTTGGTAATACCAGTGCTCAAAGTTCAAGTACGGCTGCCAGAACTGTCCAACCGAAAGAAGTATTGAGTGTAATGATTGGCAATCCTATTAAAAATCAAATCCCCGTCTATACCTCACTAACTTCTGGAAAAATAGCCCGTTATTTTAATGTGAACGAGGTGGGGCATTGCGAAAGCAATGCCTATTTTCTGGATGTAACTATTTATAATAATGGATATGCAGAGGTTACTTATTTTAACAAGCAATACAAGGATATAAAGATTTACGTGAAGGCATCCGATTTGAGTACTGGTTCTCGTATGTATCGTATCAATAGTTTACCGGTAAAGATGATTTCAGGTTCTACTCCTTTATATACTGATGCTTATAAAAGTAAGGTTATGTACACCATGGAGCCGGGCCGCAACTATAAAGTTCTGGCGCAGCAAGGTAATATGCAACAGGTGTATTCCTATGGGAAAGGACAATATAGCGCTATCGGTTGGATAAGTATAGCCTCTAGTTCCGGTACGATTTCTAATGGTTCTCGTATTTCCAGTACAGGATTAAGAGGAGACATCAATGGCGATGGGCAAGTGAATAGCAATGATTTGGCACTACTGAAACAATATTTGAATAACAGCACTGTGGTAATCAATAAGACCGATGCGGATATGAATAATGATGGCGTTGTAGATAGTGTGGATTACAACTACTTGATTTATTTCCTGAATCCACGCCAGCCTGTCTTGAAGGGCGATGCGAATGGAGATGGAAAGGTAGATGAAACAGACTATAAGCTGCTGAACCAGTTCATTAGTGGACAAAAGGTATCCAATTTCTATCATTATAATGCGGACCTGAACAATGATAAAAAATTTACGACTACGGATCTATCCCAACTGCGTTCCAAAATTCAGGTGACACCTCCTCAAACAGATAAGTATACAGTATTTACGATTCCCAATGGCTGGTATGAGATTGCTCCTTTGGCGAATGAAAATATGCGCTTGGATGTTGATGATGGTAAAGAAGGTAATGGAGTTACTATCAAATTATTTACTCGAAATGGACATGCAGCACAACGTTTTTATGTAAATAACGTAGGGAATGGTTACTTTACTATGCGGACTGGCTGCAATGGATATGTGGATTTAGAATATGGCAAAACAGCGAATGGCAGTAGGATTTGTCAATATGAAAAAGAGGCAGATAATGGGAAATGTCAAAAGTTCAGAGCCATACGGCGTAATAATGAAGCAGCGGTATACCTTGAGCCTATACTACAACAGGGGATTGCTATCACTTGTGCCAATCATAGCACAGCTGCAGAGACCAAGGTGGTGATATGGAATAGAGAAAATAGCAATTATCAAAAATGGAAGTTTATCCAGACAGGAGCCGTTATGCTTCCTGTTAATGTAAAGGAAGGTTTGTATTCTATACAGCCTATGTGTGCGCCCAGCACAGAATTAACAGTTTCCGGTGCGAGTAAAAATCTGAGCACACCGGTTATTATCTATAGCCAGAACTCATCCAATCAAACAACGAAGAGTCATCAAAAATGGTATGTGACGAGTGTGGGGAATGGGTATTACAAAATTACAGCAGAAAACTCTGGTTTAGCATTGAATAATCATAACGGAGCCAATGTCAATGGAAATCCTATAAGCATATATACCTATAGTGGCTATTGCCAAGAATTTAGATTCTATGATGCAGGAAATGGGTACTATGCGATTCAACCAAAGAATACTAGCGGTGTACTTGATGTAGTGGGCGGTAGTAATGCGAATAATACAAGAGTGCAGCTGTATCAATACAATGGTTCGGCAGCACAGAAATGGAAATTGGCACCAAGAAATCGTGGCGTAGACCCTGACCCATATAAACAATGGGATGCATATCCTAAACGAACTTGCAACGTGTATACCGATTCAGCATTGACAAAGAGAACGCCTGGAGTTAATGAATATGTAGATACCAGTGACCCAGTAACGGTGCTTGGGGAAACAGGTAATGCATACTACATTCGTTACAAGGCTAAATCTGGATATAAAGATCGTTGGGTAACGAAGGATATCTTTAAAGAAGATGGATCTATTCCTAATGATCTAACTGCTAAGTTTAGAAGATTACAAGTAAAATATCCAGCAGGAACTAAATATCTGAAAAACTATTGCAGTGATGGATATGAGGCGAAAGAGTGCCATGGATATGCATTACAGTTGCGAATTGATCTTACTGGAAACAATCCGATGAAAACTTGTAGAAAAATCAAGGATAAAAATGCAATCAACAACTTAAAAGCAGGGGACTTGATTAGATATAGAGATGATGGACATACCATTCTTGTAACAGCAGTCAATGGAGAAGACGTTACGTATACAGATTGTAACTGGAACCATGATAAGGTAATCAGATGGAATGTACATATTACAAAGCAGGAGCTAAAGAAGAATTTCCATGTATATTCTGGAAGCAATGATTATGTGATGAAATATAATGGCTGATAAAGTACAGGTAAATGACCATGAAAAAATGAGCCACTTGGCCGTGAATTTTTGAGCCAATGAAAAAGCACGTCTCTGAAATCAATCAGAGGTGTGCTTTTTTCAATCCCTGGGTCCTCGTTGTAGGATGTGCTATACTTTTCCTATCGTATGAAATGGAATATACTGCAGGTTTAAGGTTTATGTTCCGAGTCCATCATCCACAAATGATAGATTTTGAAAACGTCATTGGTTTAAGGGAATCTCTAAAAACACCCTTACAAATTCCCCATATTCGCAATATTGAATTTTTTTCAAGAGTCTGTGTATAAATATTCTCATCATTGACCTCAATTCTTGTCAAAATGCTAAAAAACTCCCAATTTTAGGGGATTTTTTTTGCTTTTGGGCATGCTAAATCAAGCAGCCGCATGTCGCGTGCTGCACAAAAACTCATATCAGCATAAATTGTATACCAAATTCGTCAAGCCGCTATTAAAGCAAGCTCTAGCAAATCCAATACATCTCAGGGTAATGCCGTGCATGCTATTGGTCATAAATCCAAATACATGCTCAATTCTTACACGAGTACTGGATTTGATACGATTGGATGCTTTCTGCTCGTCTGTGAGGGGGGTGGTTCTTATAGCCCTTTCCATGAATCTGGCAATCTAAACTAGCAGGTAACTTATCTTGAACTGGCTTGCCAGAATACGCACTATCTGCATAAAGAACTCTATCCTTTTCATCAATGAGATTTGGAAGGGGCTGGCTGTCATGAACATTGGCCGGTGTTGTTATAGTACCTGTAATCATTTTGCTCTCAGCGTCAATTTTTACATGATTTTTATAGCCATAATGGGTTTCATTATTTTTCTTGGTCCAACGAGCTTCTGTGTCTTTTTGAGCTAACTTGTTTTTATTCTTTGGGTCTTTCCATTCTTCTGGTATTTCACCATTTTTTATCTTGGCATTATCTTCGCGACTGTTACGTTGTCTAGGCGCGTCTACAAAAGTAGCATCTACGATGGTTCCTTTGTGGGTAATGATCCCCTGGTCTTCGAGCATCTGTCCAAAAAGATGGAAGCATTCATCAATAGCCTTTGCTTTTACCAGTTGTTCTCTAAAATGCCAGATTGTTTTAGCATCAGGAACAGTATCACCGAGGGAAAGGCCTAAAAAGCGTCCAAAGCTCATTCTATCATTAATCTGGTATTCGGTCTGGTCGTCACTCAGATTATAGAAGCGCTGCAAAACAAGTATTTTGAACATCAGAATGATGTCATAAGGAAGTCTACCACCATTGGGATTAACAGTGCGATTTAGGGCAGTAGAAAGCGTGGGACGGAACATCTCCCAAGGAATAACCTTATCCAAGCGTTCCAATGGATCACCTAATCTAGTTAGCAACCCCCATTTCAAATGGGGGTTTATTT
>ENA-OOQP01000855-OOQP01000855.1-human-gut-metagenome-genome-assembly--contig:-NODE-855-length-12782-cov-1.627406_pt1 | contig 12782 bp, 14 predicted proteins | sample MGYA00241266_ERZ501171 | MGnify/ENA primary metagenome ERZ501171 (study PRJEB25962, sample SAMEA2042501) | human gut metagenome | biome: human gut; feature: human-associated habitat; material: faeces...
TACACTTCTCTCATCTTTTGGTGTATCAACCGCTCCTAATTTTTGGGCAAGTTTAATAGTATATGGTGTTATTACAAAAGTAGTTATAAATGCTAACATGAAAGCAATTGCAATATCTCCCCACATAATAACGCCTCCTATTATTTCATATTCTCTTTTTCTATTTCTTTAATCATTTCTATTCTTTCTTTATGTCTTCCACCTTCAAAAGCTGTTGCAATAGCCATTCTTAATATACATATAGCTTCATTTGTAGATAATTGATCTGCTCCTAGAGCTAATACATTTATATTATTGTGCATTCTAGCAAATTTAGCTGTTTCATCATTATAACATGGTGCACATCTAATTCCTTTAAATTTATTTGCTACAATTGCCATTCCATACCCTGTTCTGCAAATAAGTACCCCAAAATCACATTCCTTGTTTTGTATGCTTTTTGAAACTTCTTTTGCTATTAAAGGATAGTCTGTTCTAAGCTCTGAATCTGTTCCAAAATCTTTAAATTCTATTCCTTTTTCTTCTAAATATTTTTTTATTTCTTCTTTTAGTTTATATCCTCCATGATCTGCTCCGATTGCTATTTTCATATGTGTTACCTCCATTTTTTTATCTGCATTTATAATAACATATTTGCATATATATTACAAGAAAAATAACAAAATTACAATTTTTATTGAAGGTGATATTTATGAGAGTTTTTTTTATTAATTTAAAAAGAAATATTCTTTCTATTACAATTATTATATTTACTTTGTTATTGGTCGTTTTTTCTAAATCAAATATATTAGCTGTAAAAAATGGAATTAATATCTGGTTTAATAATCTTGTTCCATCTCTTTTTCCGTTTTTTATTGCTGTAGAATTGTTAAATCATACCAATATTCCTGGTTTAGTTGGAAAGCTTTTTAATAAAATAATGCGTCCTTTATTTAATGTACCTGGAATTGGTGCTTATGCTCTATTTATGGGAGTTATTAGTGGATACCCTATAGGAGCAAAGATTGTTACTGATTTAAGAAAAAATAATTTATGTACCAAAGAAGAAGGCGAAAGACTTTTAACTTTCACCAATAATTCCAGTCCTTTATTTATTATAGGCACTATTGGTATATCCCTTTTTAATGATTCTAGTATCGGATTTTTGCTATTATTTACTCATTTACTTGCTTGTATTAGTGTTGCTTTTATATTTAAATTTTGGAAATTAAATACTAGAAACACAACCTCTGATTATGCTATTTCAGATAATACTATTACATTCAGCAATTTAGGTGAAATAATTTCTAAAAGCATACTAAATGCAATTAAGTCTATCTTTTTAATTGGTGGATTTGTTGTATTATTTAATGTTATTATATCATTACTTAATAAACTAATGATATTTGGTATATTGGCTAATTTATTTTCTCCAATTTTTAATCTAGTAAATGTCGATACTAGATTTATAATACCTATTTTATCCGGCTTTATAGAACTTACTTCTGGAATAAACTTAATAAGCTTACTTCATACACCTAAGCTTGGAATTTCTATAATTATAATTGCTTTTTTATTAGGATTTGCTGGTATTTCCATTTTGCTACAGGTATGGAGTATTGCATCTAAGACGGACATCTCTATAAAACCATATTTTTTAGGAAAATTACTTCAAGGAATATTTGCAGCTTTTTATACTTTTATAATAATTTCTAATTTTAATTATTACAAACTATTGTTATTTTGAAATACTAAATAACATTTGCTCAGACATGCAAAGTCGTCCGCGCCAACACATAAATTTTTTCTTTTATATTTATATAAAATTTTTTATAAAACTTTTTCTATGTAATGGGCATGGACCATATTCTTTTATTGCATTTATATGCATTGCTGTTCCATATCCTTTATGTTTTTCAAATCCATATTGCGGATATATTTCATCCCATTGTCTCATAATTCTATCCCTTGTTACCTTTGCAATGATTGCTGCTATTGAATAGCTTTTAGCATCACCTTTTATTATAGATTCATAAGGTATTCCTAATGTATCTATTTTAGTTAATGCATCTACCAAAATTATATCTGGTCTTTGTTCTAATTCTGTAAGAGCTTGCGTTAATCCTTTTTTTGTTGCATTTAATATGTTAATATCATCTATTTCATTTTGATCAATTATTCCAACAGCCCACGCTATAGATGATGATGTTATTTCTTCATACAGCTTTTCTCTTTTCTTTTCTGAAACTTTTTTAGAATCATTAACTCCTTCTATCATTGAATTTCTTGGCATTATAACAGCAGCAATAACAACTGGTCCAGCTAATGGACCTCTCCCAGCTTCATCAATTCCACAAATATATTTTATATCTTTGCTATTATAAATTTTTTCCTCTATTTCTTTTAATTTTGTTAATCTTTCTATTTCTTTTTCTTTCATACATTTCTCCATATTATATTTTTATAATAATATAGCTAATTAAAAAATAAGTCAAATACCAAACACAAATAAATTACAATTTATTTGAAATTTTTTCACATTTTCTTCACATTACTATTGTATTATGATTATAATTTAGGTTATATTAATAATATATAAGGAGGAAAATTATGGAGAATGAAAATAATGATAAAAAATTCGGTGAAATAACCTATACAAATATTTCTTCTGATAAAGAAAATAAGAAAAATCCAACATTTTTAAAGAACGCTTTTGTTCCTTTTGTTTGTAGCGGATTAGCTACAGTTCTTGTAATAGGTGTTTGTTTTGGTGTTCCAAACATTAAGAATAAAATAATAGGAACATCAAATAACAATAGTTTATCTATTACAAGTGGACCTGCTACTAATAAAATTAGTGCTACTGATTATTCTAATACTTCAATTGCAGTAGCAAACAAGGTATTACCATCTATTGTTGGTATTTCAATTGACTATACTGTTAATTCTATGTTTGGTCAAAGTTCTACTGCTAAGGCTTCAGGATCTGGCATAATTATTAGTGAAGATGGTTACATCTTAACTAATAATCATGTAATTAATAGTTCTTCTTCTAATAGCAACTCATACTATCAAATAACTGAAGCAAATAACTTAAAAGTAACTCTATATAATGATGATACTGAATACGATGCTAAAGTTATTGGCAGTGATTCTCAAACAGACTTAGCAGTTATAAAAATAGAGAAAACTGGTTTAACAGCTGCAGAACTTGGAGATTCTAGTGCTGTGCAAGTGGGAGAATTTGCAATGGCTGTTGGTAACCCTTTAGGCTTACAAAGCAGTATATCTTGTGGTATTGTAAGTGCAAAAGATAGAGAAGTTACAGATACAGACACAAAAACAACTTATCATGTTATTCAAACAGATGCAGCAATTAATTCTGGAAATAGTGGAGGAGCTTTAGTTAATGCTGACGGAAAAGTAATTGGAATAAATACTTTAAAACTTTCTGGAACTGGAGTAGAAGGTATTGGTTTTGCAATTCCAATTAATTCTACAATTGATGTTTATAAAGAATTAATTAGTAAAGGAAAAATTTCAAGACCATTTATTGGAATAACAGGTATAGATTTAGATGAAGCAACTGCAAAAAAGAATAATTTAGTAGAAGGTATATATGTTAAATCTATAGAAAACTTCTCTGCAGCAGAAAAAGCTGGAGTTAAAGTTGGAGATGTTATTATAGAAGCTGAGGGAAGCTTAGTTAAAAATAGGGATGAATTAAATACAATAAAAAATAAACATTCAGTTGGAGATAAATTAAAAATTAAAGTAAACAGAGATGGTAAAGAAAAAGAACTTACTTTAACTTTACAAGAACAATAAAAAATATACACAATTTCATTATATTTTCTTATTTCGTTCACACAAAAAACATAATTAATTGTTATATTTTAAATATAGTAAATAAGATAAAAATATCTATTTGCTTATAAAACATCCCCTTTTATTTTAAAACCAGAAGATTAAATCTTCTGGTTCTTTTATTTTTTATATATAAAATTTCATTTTATAATACTAATAAATCAAATTCTGATGTATTTCTTGAATTTCCATAAGGATATAAAATATAAAGTGCTTTTCCTTCTCCTAAAAAGAATACTGATGTATTTTGTACTTTATACATATCATCTTTAGGGTCTCTTAAATATTTTGTGTATCCTAATTCTTTGTAAGTAGATGCTGTTTGTTCTGCTTCTTTTATTACTTCGTTAATTTTATTTTGAACTGTTTTTTCATTTAATGTTCTATAATTTAACACTTGATTAATATTCAGTGTTTCATTAGAACTTAAATTATAATTATATGTTTTAATTATCAATCTTTGTGGATTTGCCCCTTCTTTTAAATTTGAAGAAATCACTAATGACAATATGTTGTTATTAACATATGCCTTATACTTTACACTGTAAATTATTTCTGTATCGTTTATTTGAACTAATATATCATTTATTTTACTATAAAAAAGGTTTTGTATTTCTTTATTAATATTATCTGCTGTAGTGTTATTAATATTAATAAATGGCATATTAATATTAACATCATATTTTCCTTCTTTCTTTTCTTCTAATTGATAGTTAGTATAAACTAATTCTTTAGAGGTATCTTTTTTAGAAACTGATTGAATAGAATAATTTTGACTGTTGAATTTGTTATCAAATATATTTTGAAAATTTTCTGATAATGCTACTGTATCAACAACTACATTTTCTTCTTTGGTAGGTTTTTCATCTTTATCTACAATTGTTAAATAAACAGCAAAATTAATGCATAATATACATATTATAATAATTCCTATAACAAAAATCATTCTTGCAGTTACCGGTCTTATTTTTTTCTCTTCTCTCATCTTTAGTTCCTTTCTATATTAGTGATTATGCTCATGAATATGATTAATATTTTCATAGTCCTCTTCTATATCTTGAGCAATTTTTTCTGGTTCCTCATATTTAGAAGTTTTTTTAGTTTCTCTTTCAAATCTTTCTATTAATTTATCTGTTCCTTCTCCTAATTCTTCTGCCCATTCTTCAAAAGTAATATCTTTTCCTGGAACCATTGTATTTTTTGTTATTTTAAAATGCTCGTGAGTGTTATTATTATTGTCTTCGTCTATATTTTCTACTCTATCATTTTTGCAACCAACTTTTTCATGTTTTTCTTGTTTTTCCATAGCTTCATTAGCTGCATACTTACCATTTCTTTCTCTTCTCATGTTTCTTGCATCAGAATCTACTCTATAAGTTTTAGATGTTTCTAATTCATACGCAATTCCTTTATCACCCTTGCCTGGTGCCCTATCTTCTATTTTTATTTCTTTACCATAACTTTCATCATAACCAACTTTAAGATAAAGGTTTGTTCCACCTATTTTATAACTACTTCTATTTGCCTCATAATCTATTGTTCCATCTGCATTAGCTGTTAAATCTTTTGAAGTTGAATTTACGCCTTCTTGTCTATCTGGACTTAGAACATCTTCTCCTAAAACAGTAGCTTCTCCATTTGCTTTAATTGCAACAAATGAGTCAATATTGCTATGCATTTTTTCTGGATTAGTAAATTTATTTACTTGTGCAGAACTAACAATTGCTAATTTAACATAATCGCCATCTAAATGTAATAAATTTCTTAATGTTGTTCCTTTTATTTGCTGATTTAATTTTGTTTCTTCTCCTCTTGTTAATTGATCTGCCTGGTTTTGTGTTAAGTCAATCTCATCTTCTTTTTCTTCTTTCTCATCGCTAGTTAAATCTATTTCATTTATTTCTTCAATATCTTCTTCCTTTTCACCTGTGATTTCAGAATATTTTTTAAATGCCTCTTTTTGCTCCATTTCATTCAAATCATATTTTTCTGATTCTTCACCAATTTCTTCTTGTTCTTTGGCCTTGTTTATAGTATCTCTAATTGGATTTAAATCTTTATATGTTTTAAGTAATTCGCCCATATCTACTTCTTGTCCATTTAAATATATTTTATTAGTAATTTCATCTGTTTCATAATCGTATACTTCTACTGTATATAACTCAAAATTATCACTTTCTTCACCATCTCTTCTTTGAAGAGTTATAGTGCCATAATAATTTACATTTTGAACCACTTCATTTTTTGTATCTTCTGAATCAGATAAATCTTTCTGAGCTGTTTGTCTTACTTGTTTTAATTGTTCTATAATTTTTTCTTCTTCCATTTTGGACTCTCCTTTATTTTAGATTGTCAAAATTTTTCCTATCATATCATAGTCTTTTATGTCTATAATTTTACACTTAATAAATTTATTTATCAAGTCTTTTGTTGTTGTATTTTCTACATAAACTACTCCATCCATTTCTGGAGCATCCATACTTGTTCTTCCTATTAAGTATTTGTTATCAAATGTTTTATTTTCTATTAATACTTCGTATTCTTCTCCAACTCTTTTTTCTAAATTTTCTCTAGAAATCTTTTGTTGTAATTGCATTATTTTATTGTATCTTGATTTTTTTGTATTCCCATGTATTTGATTTGGCAATTTTTCTGCTGGTGTTCCATCTTCTTTTGAATACATAAAAACTCCTAATTTATCAAACTTAGTTTCCTTTACAAATTCATATAATTCATCAAAATCTTCTTGAGTTTCTCCTGGAAATCCTACTATTAGTGAAGTTCTTAATATTACATTTGGTATTTCTTTTCTTATTTTTGTAATTAAATTTTTTATACTATTAGTATCACTTTTTCTATTCATTCTTTTTAAAACTTTATTTGAAATATGTTGAATTGGAATATCAAAGTATTTACAAATTTTATCGTTTTCTTTTACTTCTTTTATTAATTCTTCTGTTATTGTTTCTGGATATGCATATAGAAATCTAATCCACCTTATACCTTTAATCTTTGAAATTTCATTTAATAATTCTGCTAGTCTTGTTTTACCATATAAATCAATTCCATATTTAGTTGTATCTTGAGCAATAACAATAATTTCTTCATAACCTTGTTTTGCTAAACTTTTAGCTTCTTCCATTATATCTTCAAATTTTCTACTTACTAGTGGACCTCTTATATATGGAATTGCACAATATGTACATCTATTACTACATCCTTCTCCAATTTTTAAATAAGCATAGTTCTTTCCAGTAGTAACAACTCTTTCATAAAATTCATTATATGTTGGCATTGGGAGTGGCTTCATTTCTGATATTTTAGTAATAGTCTTCGTTTTACTCTTTTCTACAATATTCTCATTTATTAATTTTTCGATTTTTTGCCACATTTCTGGATATTCGTCAATTTTGATAAATAAATCAACTTCTGGAAGTTCTTTTATAAGCTCATCATAATACCTTTGAACTAAACACCCCATAGCTATTAAATATTTACAATTTTTCTCTTTGTATTCTGCCATCTCTAATATTGTATTAATTGCCTCTTCTTTTGCTGATTCTATAAAACCACATGTGTTTACAACAATTATATCTGCTTGTTTTGGATCATTTACTATATTATAATTTTTATTTTTAAATATTCCTATTGCTATTTCTGTATCTACTAAATTTTTGCTACATCCTAATGATATAAATCCTACATTCATAATATTGCCTCCATATTATCTATTTTACCATATTTGCGTTTATTTTTCTATAATAATTATTGAATATATATTTTTTTTATGTTATTATATGAATTACAAAATTAATATGAAATGAGGTAATAAATATGGAAAATACAATAGTTTTCGGACATAAAAGTCCAGATACTGATACTATATGTTCTGCTATAGTAAAATCAATATTAGAAAAAAAGAAAAATGGAATAGAAATTACTCCTGTTAGATTAGGAAACATTAATAAAGAAACACAATTTGTTTTAGATTATTTAAAAATTGATGCTCCTATTTTGATAGAAAAAGTTGAAGAAAGTCAACCTGTTATATTAGTTGATCATAATGAATTTTCTCAAAGTGCTGACGGTATAGAAAATGCAAAAATCTTAGGTGTTATTGACCATCACAGAGTTTATGGTTTTCAAACAGCTGAACCTCTTTACTATACTGCTAGACCTTATGGTTGTACATGTACAATACTATATAACATGTTCAACGATTCAAATATTGAAATAGAAAAATTAGAAGCCACCTTAATGGCTAGTGCAATAATTTCAGATACTTTACTTTTAAAATCTCCAACAACAACACAAAAAGACATCGATGCTTTAGAAGATTTGTCTAAAATTGCAAATATAGATGTTAACACTTATGGTTTAGATATGTTAAAAGCAGGAACTGATTTATCTGACTATTCTGCTGAAGAACTAATAAATATAGACGCAAAATTAGTAGATATGAATGGAAATAAAGTAAAAATAGCTCAAGTAAACACTGCAGATATAAATGATGTTTTAAAAAATCAAAATGAATTAGAAAAAGCTATCGCAAATGATATTCAAAACAATAATTTAAATTTGTTTATGTTAGCAATTACAGATATAATTAATAGTAATTCTGAGATTATAGCATTAGGAAACAGATGTGATATTGTAGAAAAATCATATAATGTAAAATTAGAAAATAACAGAGCATTTCTTCCTGGTGTAGTTTCTAGAAAAAAACAAATGGTACCTATAATGCAAGAAAATGCATAAAGAAATTTCTTCTAATATTATAAAAGCGGAATAAATTCCGCTCGGGCGGACAGAGGCGTCCGCCCCTACATATGTTTTTTTACAATATTTTTCCTCCACCTAGAACAATGTCATTGTCATAAAAAACCAATGATTGTCCTGGAGTTACAGCTCTTTGTGCTTCCTCAAAAATAATTTTAGCTTTTCCTGTTTCTAACGGATATAATATAGCTTTTGCAGGCTTTGACCTATATCTTACCTTAGCTTCTATTTCTATTTTTTTATTCTCTATGCCTTTTACTAAATAATTTATATCTCCTATTGTTACTTCTTTAGTATACAAATCTTTTTCTGTTCCTACTATTATCTCATTTTTTACTTTATCTAGTTTTAACACATATAATGGTTCTTTATATGATATTCCTATTCCTTTCCTTTGCCCCACAGTATATTTTATTATTCCATTGTGTTTTCCTAAAATATTTCCATTAATATCTACAATGTTGCCTGGTTTCATTTTTAATTTATCATATTTTTCTATAAATTTCACATAATTATTATCTGGTATAAAGCAAACTTCTTGACTTTCTTTCTTTTCTGCTACTAGCAAATTATTTTCTCTTGCTATATTTCTTATATCTTCTTTATCTTCATACCCCTCTAGCGGAAATATGATTTTATTCAGTACTTCTCTTGGAATTTTATATAAAAAATAAGATTGATCTTTTTTTTCATTAGTAGCTTTTTTTAGTACATATTGATTATATTTTTCACAATATTCTACTTTAGCATAATGTCCTGTTGCAATATAATCACAATCCAATTCTTCTGCTTTCCTTAAAAATTCTCCAAATTTTAGATATCTGTTGCATTCTACGCATGGATTTGGTGTTTTAGCATCTTTATAGCAATTAATAAAATCATCCACTACATATTTTCTAAACTCTGCTTTACAATTTAGTACATAATGTGGAATTTCTAATATATCACATACTCTTTTGGCATCATTTACAGCACTAAAAGAGCAACAAGATTTTTCGTTTTCATCTTCAAAATCTTCTTGCCACAATTTCATTGTTGCTCCAATAACTTCATACCCACTTTTCTTTAATAATACTGCTGATACACTACTATCAACACCACCGCTCATACCTAATAATACTCTTTTTTTCATTTTAACTCCATTAATATATTTTTTAATTCAATTTCTGAAAAATTATACTTGCTATTACAATATGGGCAAACAATTTCTGCTTTTTTATCTTCATTTATTATAACACTTAATTGCTCTTTACCCAAAGATTTTAATGCTTTTTTTGCTCTTTTTCTATTACAACATTCCATTTTTCTACTCTTTCAAAAAAGACGGAGCACAAAGGTCATTTAAATGACTCCTTTAGTACTTCCGCCTTTAAAGTTTCAATATATTAGTCTTCTACTGGATAAACACTAACTTGTTTTTTATCCTTACCTAATCTTTCAAATTTAACTTTTCCATCTACTAAAGCATATAAAGTATCATCGCTACCTTTTCCAACATTAGTACCTGGATGCATTTTTGTTCCTCTTTGTCTCATTAATATATTTCCTGCAAGAACGAATTGACCATCTGCTCTTTTTACACCAAGACGCTTAGATTCACTGTCTCTTCCGTTTTTAACACTACCTTGCCCTTTTTTATGTGCCATCTTTTAGTCACTCCTTTCAAATATGAGTTTATATCTTTCTCTTATTATTCTTAAAATTAAGCTTCAGCTTTTTCTGTTTTAGCTGTAGTAGTTTTCTTTGTAGCTGTTTTTTTAGTTGTTGTTTCAGCAACTTTTTCTTCTGCTCCTGCTTCTTTTTTAGCTGTAGGAAGTTTAATAGCTGTTATCTCAACTTTTGTGTATGGTTGTCTGTGACCTTGTTTTCTTCTATAATTCTTTTTAGCTTTATATTTGAAAACAATTATCTTTTTACCTTTACCATGAGCAACTACTTTTCCTTCTACTTTAATACCTTTTACATAAGGAGCTCCTACTTCTACTTTTCCTTCTTCTGATAATAAAACAACTTTATCAAAAGTTACTTTTTTACCTTCTTCAACATCTAATTTTTCGAAGAATACTACATCTCCTTTAGTTACTTTGTATTGTTTTCCACATGCTTCGATTACTGCGTACATACGAAAGCACCTCCCTTTTTTGCAAACTCGCTAACCTTAAACTTTAGGTATCTAAATCAAATTAGACTTTACAGACCTTGAATTATGCGGTTACAGTTAGTAATTATAACATATACATACCAAATATGTCAACTATTTTCTACACTTTCTATTAAGTTTTATTTTTTCCTTGTCAATGGGTTGTCAATGGGGACGGAGAATTTTGACAACCAAAAACTAAAAAGCCATATTCAAATTCTTGAACATGACTTCTAGTTTAAAGATTAAAAATTCCAAGGAATCTTTGGAGCAACAGTCATAAAATAGCAATTACATCTATTTTTTGCCCAAGGTTTCTTTCCTCTTTCTTGTCCACAAAGATTACAAATTTGATCTGTATCGTATGCATGGTTTCGTTTCCAGTTTTGACGCTCTGTCTTATTTCCTACAGGAAAAACACTTCTTGTTTCTGCAATTACTTTCAAATCTAAATCACTTGCAAGCACATGCGGATTATTTTCAAAATCCCATGGTTTAGTAACTTTTAAAGCATCCAGAATTAGCTTTGTTAATCCAGTAGGTGACTCAGGAGTTGTAAACATTCGGCTTTCGCTTAAGTCTACATTTCTTTTCATTCTGCTTCACCACCAAAGAAATTTCTAATTTTCTTGAATGCTCCTTTTTTCTTACTGTGATCAATTTTGAAAGCGTCTCTTGATGGAACAAGTTGGTCTAACTGTTTCTTCAACTCCTCAATATCTTCGGGAGTATTAATAGTTCTGACGATATTGCGTTTTTTGCTTGCCTCAACTTCATTTACCATTTTGTCTAAAGTAAGATCGCAATACTCATCTTCCCAATCACCCAAAAAGTAAAACCTGTCAATAACTGTTCTTGTTTGTTCATTTTGAAATGTACCAAACAGAATAGGGTCTTTTTGCCTGCGTTCCTTTTCAACCTGTCTTTCAACTTTGCCAGTGTAGTCGGTAAAGAGAATATAGAGTTGGTCAAATTTGTCTTTGACCTGCTCTATAACAGCAACGATTTCATCTGGAATTTCTCTCTCGTACTTTTCGAGTTCGATAATTTTAACAGTATCTTTTGCAATATTGTCAATATATTCTTCGATATCGTCTCTGTAGATAAAGGTTGTAATTCCCATTTTAACAATTTCTCGTTCAGCCTCAACGCTTTGAAGATGGAATAACAACTTTCTCATACCGGCAGGCTGACCAGTAATTTTTTACTTGTTCAGCAACTCCAGTTATCATAAATTCTTGACAAATCTTCATCTGTTACTGTTTGTTTCCGCGCCTTTACAATTTCAAAGTACTCGCTAGGGTTAAGTTCTCTTTGTTCGCTCATTGTGTAAAACTCCTTTCGTTAATTGCGGACTATAAATTTGAATTTTAACCTTTTCTTAAGAAAAATACTTTCTTAAGAATTATGCAAAGCGCATAATTAAATATTATTATATACTAATTTTACATAATTTTCAAGTTTTTAACTTTATTCACTCTATTCTAATATTATTACTCTAAAAGATTTTTTAAAATGTCAATGGAGATGGAGTTTTTGAATCAACCTTATTATTTTAAAATCCTTGTGTAAATTTATCTATTATTTCATTTTTTATGTTGTCAAAATTCTCCGTCCCCATTGACATAGTTTTGACAAAGTAATGGCAATGTTTGAATGAAAAATATAATATCAACTTACTGCTTTTTTCTATAGCAGTAAGTTAGGCAGTAAGTAAAGAAGAAATTTTAGGACTTTGTAAAACAGAAAAATTGTACAATACTTTGGATATAAAGATGTTTACAAATTAAAAAACAATTATATAAATTCATATTCTCTAATAACAATACTATCAAGAGAACAATATTCAATAACAAATCTATTTTCTTTCTTACAAATCAATATTCCAATAGTACTATTATTGCTTACTTCTTTTACATTTTTATCTATATAATTCATATATTTTTGTACTTGAGAAATATATTCTGCCTTAAACTCCGTTACTTTTAATTCAACTACTACATAAGAATTATATTTT